>OGYB01000475.1_pt1 | contig 26667 bp, 26 predicted proteins | sample 1576421 | NCBI WGS metagenome assembly OGYB01 (sample SAMEA3541577, study PRJEB24748) | human gut metagenome | biome: human gut; feature: human-associated habitat; material: faeces | place: China | collected 2012
GGAGCCACGGTCGGGGGCTGCCTGTGACGCGGATGGTGCATATAATCAGCGGTTCCTTTATTCGAAAACTTTAGTCACGTAGGGCGATGTCGAGGACGAGAGCATCGCCGTGTAGTCGGGCCGGAAAGACAGGACGTCGCCCACTTTGAGATCGGGGCGCTCCTCTATATCGACAAGCAGGTGATCGCTGGAGGCCGTGATGATACGCACTCCATCGTCCAGCGGCTCAAGCCCGGAGATGTTCACATCCTGCTTTCCCAACGCGAGGATGCCGCGGCGGCGGTCGCCCCTGTCCTCAAATACGGGCACGCTGCCGAAGGCGTCATGCCCGATCTCGCCGACCGGAAGCGTCGGCTTCGTGCGGACTTCGACCAGCTCCGCCTCTATACGCATCGTATCCTGCGACAGCCCGTCGAGCAGCATGCCGAAGGAGGTGTCGCGGCCAAGCAGCAGCGCCTCGCCGAGCCTGAGGTTGTTGAAGGCTCCCGGGAGGCTGCCGCGCCTCATCATGACAAAAGAACCGGTGCCTCCGCCGGAATATATCGCGAGCGGGCGTCCGAGCGCGGCTTCCACCGCCGCGCCGCAGGCGGCAAGCTCCGTCAGGTTCTTGGCGGATGGCAGTACGCCGCTCGCGCAGGCAAAGTTGGCGCCGACGCCGGCGATCTTCATTTTTCCGGTAAACTTAGCCAGCCCGGCCGCGGTACGCTCCGCCTCCTTGAACCAGAAACCCTCGCGCAGGTCTCCCATGTCGAACATCACGACGCATTTCACCTCACGGCCGCTTTTCTCACAAATCTCCGCAAGGGCCTCAAGCGTCCCTATGTCGGAAATGAGCGTGTAGTCGCATAGCTCCGCGAGCTCCTCCAGCTCTGAACGCATCGGTATGCGGATCAGCGCGTATTCAAGCGCCACCCCGGCTTCGCGTATCCTGCGGATGTTGTCTAGGCGGCTGTCCGCGATTATCTTTATCCCGCCGGACGCAAAGGCGCGCGCGACCTCGGGAAAGGCCGATATGCCCTTCGAGACCCCCCAGACATTCACGCCGTGCCGCGCGCACTCCGCGACGAGAGAGCCCGCGTTTTTTCTAATATTGTCCAGCTTCACCCTCAAAAGCGGGTACTTTGTCTTTTTCTGTTCCAACGGCATCGATCATACCTCCCGGCGGGAAATTACCCGCTATAGCGGCTGATTATACATCTTTGGCTAAAACTATCCACTCTGTGTTAATATTGCATCATTATATATCAATTCATTCAAGGAGGCATCACGATGGACAAGCTCCCGATAAACCCCGGCATAACCGACGTAGTAAAGGCCTATAAATTTCTCAAAAGCCGCGTGCGCCGCACGCCGACGGAATATTCGTACGCGCTGAGCGAAAGGGCCGGCGCGCCTGTCTATTTGAAGCTCGAAAATCAGCAGCTCTGCGGCTCGTTCAAGCTGCGCGGCGCGCTTTACAAGATGAATTCCCTCTCTCCTGAGGAGAGGGCGCTCGGCGTGGTGACCTGCTCGAGCGGCAATCATGGACAGGGCGTGGCGATGGCCGCCCGTGAACTGGGGATAAAGACCTGGATCTTCGTCCCCGACACCTGCCCGGAGACGAAAAAAGAGGCGATCCGCCGGCGCGGCGGGGACTTCACAGAGCTCGTGGTCGCCGACGGCGATTATGATTTCACGGAAAGGGCGGCGCACGAATACGCCGAGTCTCTCGGCATAACCTACGTCTCGTCGTTCGAGGACGCGACGGTCGTCGCGGGGCAGGGGACGGCTGGCTTTGAGATGTTTATGGACGAACCGGAGATCGAGCTGCTGCTGGTTCCGGCCGGCGGCGGCGGCCTGATGAACGGCGTGGCCATCGCCGCGAAGGCGCTGAACCCGAACGTTGAGATATGGGGCGTGCAGACGGATACCTCGAACCCCTGGGTCGTCTCCTGGGAGGGCGGGAGCGTAAAAGAGGTCGAATACGGAGAAACGCTCGCGGACGGACTTGCCGGCGGCATTCCGCAGAGCCTTCTCTCGCTCGCGAAGCTGCGCGTAAAAGGGATACTGGAAGTCACCGAAGAAGAACTCGCCGCGGCCATAGCCTTCATGCACCGCGAACAGCACCAGGTGATCGAGGGGGCCGGCGCCGTGGGCATCGCGGCGCTGCTGGCCGGAAAGGCCCCCGTCGGGGGACGCAGGACCGGCATCGTCGTTTCTGGCGGAAACATCGACGAGGCAAAGCTCCTCAAAGTCCTTGCGGAAAACAGATAGACATATTGATTTTCTTGAATATATTGCTATAATATAATCGTATCGACATTTGTCGATACGATTAAGTATTCAGAATATATTGAAGGAACGGTGTGCGAATTGCCGGATATACGGGAATCGATCAAACAGGCATATACGGAGGCGGTATCGCGCGGCGGCGAAGAGACGCTTTCGATCAGCGATATGACAAAAGACAACTATGACGAAGAGACGCTGCGGGACCTGCCGGTACAGACATTCGGCTGCGGAAACCCCATCGAGGCGGCCCTGCTCAAGCCGGGCGAGCGCGTGCTCGATCTTGGAAGCGGCGCGGGGCTGGACCTGCTGCTGGCGGCCAAACGCGTCGGTACGGAGGGGCACGTCTACGGCCTCGACATGACGAAGGCGATGCTCGACAAGGCGAGAAAGAACATCGACCGGCTCGGATTCCGGAACATAACCCTGCTGCGCGGCTACATCGAAGATATACCGCTGCACGACGGCGGCGTCGACGTGCTGATCTCGAACTGCGTCATCAACCTCTCTCCGGACAAAGACAGGGTCTTTGGCGAGGCATTCCGCGTACTCTCAAGCCGCGGACGCTTCTGCGTCTCGGATGTCGTGCTGATGAAAAGGGTGCCTGAAAAGCTGAAAAAGAGCCCCGCCGCCTGGTCAGGGTGAGTAGCCGGCGCTCTTCCGGCGGAAGAGTACGCGGAAAAACTCAAGAAAGCGGGATTTACGCAAGTCAGCGTGACGATAACCAAACCGCACGAGATAAACATCGAAGTGGTAAAGAGCAGCGTCATGGACCTCACGGCAGACGACATGAGAGATATCGAGGGAGTGTCGGCAAGCGCCCTCATAACCGCGGTAAAACCATAGCAAAAGGCAGGGGGCGCTTTTACGCGCGGCCCTGCCTCTTGTTTATTCCCCTATTTTCTTTCCTTCCCGGCCCTCACTGCCCGATCGACGGCAGCGGCGGGATCTTCAGCTCCGGCACGGGGCCGAGGACGTCCTTCGTCGCGTCCAGCTCCATGTCGAACAGAGCCTGCGTTATCCGCATCTGCGTGAGATTGTCCGTTTCATAGCTTATGGAAAAACGCCGATAGCCGAACTTCTCGGCAAAGAACGAAAGATTTGAGTTTTCGCGTCCCGCAAATACCTGAAACGACTTATAGAGCGATTCCATGAAAGCCCCTTCGTTAAAGAACGGGTCTTCGTTGACGAGCAGCAGCACCTTGCATTCATCCACAAGGACGTTCTCGCTCCATATATCGCATAGAGTGAGCCCCGCCATCAGCCCCGGATATTGGCGCAGCAACGGCAGGACCGAATGCTCAAGCATCTCGGAGTAGGAGAAGACCATAGTGAAGCCAAGCTCTATCCCTCCGTTGCGTCCGGGATCGATCATATTCTGGCGCGCCATCGTGCCAATATTTCCGCTCTGAAAACTGCGCAGATAGAGGAACTCGCTCTTCATCTCAAGCGCAAGCCCCGCAAGGCTGCCAAGGAGCGGATCATAGAGCCTGTTCACCGTCACTGGCGAGTAATCTTTTCCGTAAGGAACCCACGGCGCGATGTCGAGGTCGATATTTTGGTCCCAGTAGGGAAGTACAGAATTTATCATCAGCCGCAGCCTCCTTTTTCCTATTTGGGATGATTATAGCATCACCGGGCGTCGCGGTAAATCGCCGCGCCGAAATCAAAACGCGGTCATAGGCAGATCGTTACTTCACCGGCATGTATACGCTGTTTTTGCCGCTTCCTTCAAGCCGCAGCCTCCCCTCGCGGCAAAGCCGCTTCAAAAGCATATAGGTCCTCGTCGGTCTGGCTTTCAGCAAAGATTCCGCCTCCTTACGGGTAATACGGCCATGTTTCCCGGCAAAACGGCAGATCCGCTCTTTTTCATCCTCATTCCAGCCGGCGCCGGCGGCATTCTCAGGCAGCGTATCTATCGGTTCCGCAAACCGTGCCTTCGGCCCATCTTCGTTGCGGTTTGGAAGTGTGACGCGGAATGCTCCTTTAGCCGTCTCAAACTGGGGCTCTTTCCCCTCGCCGCTATAGAGGCGGATGATTTTCCCAATGCCGGTCCCATAGCTTTCGATCAGCCTCATACAATAAAATACCGCGGCAAGATTGGGGTTCCGCGACTGTATACACCGGATGGCCTCAGTCCTTTATCCTGTAAATAATAAGGCCTCGCCGTACCTGTTTGAACCGCAATCTCAATGACAGCCGTTCCCTCCCGTTCGACCGCCCTGAGCTGAACGAAGGGCATCACGTCCGGCCTGATGGAATCTCTCAGCGCGGAAGATATACGCAACATTGCATCGTCGGGGTCCCCCACGCCGACGACCTTGCCGTCCCTGCTGATTCCGACAGACAATACTCCGCCGTCTGTATTTACAAAAGCCAATACCTCTTTTTTATATCCGGAACGTAACACTCTTTAAACTCGACATCTAAATTTTCAAATGGGATCATCACGCCGCCCTCTCTTTCGCTCTGATTCTCTCGCTTTCATTCGTTTTATCTCGCAAATATACATAACTATATCCGAAAAACGAGAGAATCCAAGAGAACGCGAATGAATGGCGAGAGAACCTGAAGAACTACGGCGGCGGTATTCTTCAGACAAGAGGGCCGCGGTATCTTTCCGCGGTTCTTTTATCTGGGGCGCCATCTTCCGTATTTTCCATCAGCGGTCGAGATGCCACTTCGCGAACAACTCTTCCACCGTCATCTCCTCGCGGATGCCGTATCTCGTCAGCGCGAAATCGTATTTCACGGGGTCGCCGGGGCATATCTCCCGGAAGTTCTCTGTGATCTCCGCCGCGGCCCTGCCGTTCGCGCTCCTTGAACGGCAGAGCCCGAGCGTCGTCGTGATATTGAACATGTGGGTGTCGAGCGGGATCAGCAGCTCCGCCGGCGATATGCCGCGCCAGCCGCCGGGGTCGACGTCGTCGCGGCGCACCATCCAGCGCAGGAAGAGCGCCATGCGCTTGCAGGCGCTGCCCTTGGAGGGACGCGGCAGCAGGAACATGTTCTCGCGCCCCGCGCAGCGGTTGAAGGTGTCGGCAAAGTTTTCCATCGCCGCCCCCATATCCCCCTTATATCCGGTTACGAAGAGCTCTTCAAGGCTGCCGCAGCGCCGCAGCACCTCGCCGGTCGCCGCAAGGAAGCCGCACATCTCGCCGCAGTCGGTGAAGCGATGGACAAAACCGCAGAGCTTCTCTTCGTGATCGCGCCGGCAGCTGTTTTTAAGGTATTCGGCGGGGTGAGGTCCGAGCGCGTCAAGCACCTTTCTGACGCTCTTCAATATCTGAGCCACCTTGCCGTAGGCGAGCCCCGAGGCTATGAGCCCGACTACCTCCCTATCGGCGGTATCTTCATAATCGTATAAAAACTGAAGCGGATCGGGTGACACATAGATCCGCTTGTTGTAATCGTCGTATATCTTTTCAAAAATCTCCCGGCTCGCGATCCTTGCCGGCGTCTCCTCAAGCGGTTTCAAGGCGCTACTTGAGGGTGTTGAAGCCAAAGGTCGGCGCGGTCTTCGGCGATTTACCCTTTTTGATCTTGTGGTAGTCGCTGTAGGTGAGCAGCGGGGCCTCTTTGAAATAGACCGACTCCTCGACCTCCCCGATGAACAGCATGTGGCTCGGCATCTCTATCGTCCTCACGACTTTCGCGTCAAAGGCCGCGACGCTCCACTCTTCGATGAGCGGGGTCCCGGCTCCGGCGAGGCTGTACTTGACGTTTTCAAACTTGTCGATATCGCGGCCGGACTTGAAGCCGAACTGGCCGATAAAGGTCATCGGCACATCCTGTTCGAGGATCGCGACGGAAAAGCGTCCGCTCTTCGCGACCATATCCGTCGTAAGGTTGGCCTTGTTGAGACAGGTGGCGACGCAGACCGGCTCCGAGGTGATCTGCATCACGGTATTGGCGATCTGCCCGTTGAGCCTGCCCTCAAGATCCGTGCTGACGATATACATCCCGTAGGTCAGTGAAAAAAGCGCCTTCATATCTATATTGCCCATCCTATTTACCTCCCTGTCATATTTTTGGCGACACCCTTATATCGAATGTGCCGGACCGTTTAAAGCCCGGCACATTCATATCTCAAAGATACTATGCTCTTTCGCCGAGTTCCTTGTCAATCATCGCCAGTGAAATGGGGATCTCGCCGAGCTTCCTGAACTTCGCGAGGATCTCCATCGCGTGCTCCTCTTCCTCGACCTGTTCTTCGACGAACCAGGAGAGCAGCCCGCGTGTCGCGTAATCCTTCATCTCCATCGCCAGTTCGACGAGTCCGTAGATGAGGGCCGTCACCTTCTGTTCGTGCTCAAGGGTCTGCTGGAATATCTCCGTCGCGTTCTTCCACTCGCTGCGCGGGGCGGCGATGGCTTCGAGAACGACGCGGCCGCCGCGGGAGACGACATACCCGTATATCTTCATCGCGTGTTCCTGCTCTTCGGCCGCCTGCTTCTTCATCCAGTGGGCGCAGCCCGGAAGATCGTTGGCGTCAAGCCAGGAGGCCATTGAGAGATAAAGATAGGCGGACTCCAGCTCCGCACGTATCTGCCCGTTTAACGCCTTTTCCATCTTCGCATCGATAACCATTTTGAATCGCACCTTTCTGTCTTTATGAAATCTGCTTTTCTAAATCAAAATCATTATTAATATCATAACCCAGTTATCATTAAAGTCAAGATTAAAATACGTATTGAGACAATTTTGATCCAATTTTTGTAGTTTTGACCTTATATTTTCATCATCGCTCCGTCTGTGGCCGAGGCCGCCAGTTTGGCGTATATCTTCAGCCAGCCGTCCGGCGCGTCGGGGACGGGCGCGCGCCAGTCTTTAAGGCGAGAGGCGATCTCCTCTCCGGACAGGTCGGCCGACACCTCTTTTTTATTTATATCTATGGTGATCATGTCGCCGTCGCGCAGGGCCGCGAGCGGGCCGCCTTCGGCGGCTTCGGGAGAGATGTGCCCGACGTAGCAGCCGTTGTTGGTCCCCGAGAATCTCCCGTCGGTTATCAGCGCGACCTTTTTCGCAAGCCCCATGCCGTAGAGGAATTTCATCGCGTGGAACATCTCGCGCATCCCCGGGCCTCCCTTCGGCCCCTCATAGCGCACCACGACGACGCTGCCCGGCGCTATCTCTTTCGCGAGGATCGCTCGGTTCGCCTCCTCTTCCGAATCAAAGACGCGCGCCGGCCCCGTGAAGCAAAACATCGACGGGTCCATCGCCGCCGGCTTTGCCACCGCGCCTTCGGGCGCGAGGTTCCCGCGCAGCAGGCACAATCCCTTTTCTCTACTGAAAGGCTCATCCACGCTTCTTATCACGTTCAGGTCGGCGCCGTAGGGATTCCGGAAATCGTCTATGTTCTCCCCCAGCGCGCGGCCGTTCACGGTAACGGCGTCAAGGTGAAGCAGGCTCCTCACCTCGCGCATGACCTGCCGGACGCCGCCGGCCCGGTAGAAGGCCTCCATATCGTACTGCGCGGCGGGATTCACCTTCGCAACGAGAGGGACCCTTTCGCTGAGCGCGTCGATCACCGCAAATATTTTCTTCGGGTCGAGCCCGGCCTCGTAGGCGATCGCGCAGAGGTGCATCACGCAGTTCGTCGACGCTCCGGTGGCCAGCATCACGACCGCGGCGTTCTCCAGAGAGGCCTCCGTTATCACGCTGCGCGCGGTGATATTTTTATTCACAAGCTCGACGATCCGGCGCCCCGCCTCTTCGGAACTTCTGAGGCGCTCCGCGTAGACGGCGGGAATGAGCGCCGACCCCGGAAGCGACATCCCCATCGCCTCCGCGAGGGCCCCCATCGAGTTGGCGGTGCCGTAGAAGGAGCACGATCCGCAGCTCGGGCATGACGTCTCCTCCAGCCTGTTCAGCTCGTCTTCCCCTATCGTCCCCGCTTCAAACATGCCGACCGCCTCGGAGAGCGAGGTCGAGTCGCTCTTCCGTCCGTCGAACTCGACGCCGCCGAGCATCGGCCCGCCGACGGCCATGATCGCTGGGATGTCGAGGCGCGCCGCGCCCATCAGCATCCCGGGGACTATCTTGTCGCACGAGCCGAGCATCACGAGGCCGTCGAGGTTGTGAGCCCTCGCCATGCTCTCAAGGTCGCTAGCGATCAGTTCGCGCGACGGCAGTATGTATTTCATGCCGCCGTGGCCGCTCGCGAGCCCGTCGCAGGCCCCGATCATCCCAAACTCGACCGCCGCGCCCCCCGCGCGGTATATGCCCTTCTTGACGAATTCCGCGACCTGCCGCAGGTTGAAATGGCCTGTCACCAGTTCGTTCCAGGAGTTGGCTATGCCGATGACCGGCCCCTTGAGGTCGGCGTCGGAACATCCCATCGATTTATAGAGGGCGCGCGCCTCCTTGAAGTTCATGTTTTCCAGCTGCCGTGTGCTTTTATATTTCATTTTTTACCGTCACACTCCTTCTCAAAGATGATATCACAGCGGCATGAAAAAATTTTACCCGCTTTTTTCTTTTTGCGATTGAGGTGTGATTAGAGTACAATAGAAGCCATCACAAATGTTCGGGAGGTCCGGCGTTTTGGAAATAAGACCTGTAATGCTTGAGGACGCGGAGGCGATCGCCTCCATCAGAAGGCAGAACGGCGTGCGTGAGGGCGTATTGGCCCTTTCCAGCGAGAGGATCAATACCACTGTAGATTTTTTAAACTCACTCACCGGAAGGGACAGAGGCTACGTAGCGGTAGAAAACGGCGAGGTCGTCGGCTTCTCCGTAATGATGGCGAACAGGGAGCCCTGCCGTTCGCACAGCGCCTTCATCGCCGTGATGGTAGACACAGACTTTCAGCAAATGGGGATAGGACACCGTCTTTTGAAACACCTGGTAGACCGCGCGGACAACGAACTGATGCTCCACCGCCTGGAACTGCTCGTACTGACGGAGAATGAAAGGGCGATAAAGCTCTACAAAGACCTCGGCTTCATGGTGGAGGCGACGAAAAAACACGCCGCCGTCGTGAAGGGGGCGTTCGTCAGCGAATACCTGATGGGAAGGCTTCGCGGAGAGGGGGCGGAGATATGAGGATAAGGCCCGTAACTCACAGGGATGCCGAGGGCATCGATAAAATAAATGCTAAGGTGGCGGAGGGACGGCTGTTCAACTTCTCCACCGGGAAATTTGAGGATGTGGGACAGCTGATAGCGGGGCTCACGCAGTTCGATCACATGTTCGTGCTCGAGACGGAGACGGAGCCGCAGGAGATATGCGCCGTGGTGCTGCTGCAGGTCAATCATCAGATATTCCTGAGGCGGATGGCCACTTTAAGGATCATCGTCGACCCGAAATGGCAGGGGCAGGGACTTGGAAAGGCGCTGATGGCCTCGGCGCTCGATTTTGCCGACGACGAACTGATGATGGAGCGCGTCGAAGTCGAGATACCGACGGACAACGTCAACGCGCTGAAGCTCTGCAAGTCGGCGGGATTCAAGGTCGAGGGGATCGCGAAGGACTGGATGCGCAGCCACGAGGGACATTTCGTCGACGCCTATCTCATGGCGCATTGCCGCAACGCAAAATAGCGGACCTTATCTTACGCGGCGTCTGACACTGACACGAAACGCGGCCTGAATTTTTCAGGCCGTTTTATTTTATCAACAATTATCGGATTTATCTTATTTTTAATGCCTCTGTTACGTCAAGAGTTTTATGCTTGCTCTCTTCTCATTGATTTTACTATTAAACGCAGCGGGTTAATGACAATAATAGAGAATGTATTCACAATCGTACCGTCATTAGCTTTAACAGCGGCGGTAAAAACATAGGAGGAACTCATTATTATGGAGCAGCTCACTCAACTGGTAACCGATATTAACAGCTTTATCTGGGGCTTATGGTGTCTTATCCCGCTTCTCTGCGGTACGGGACTTTACTTCACGATCCGGCTCAAGTTCGTCCAGATCAGAAAGTTCCCCGAGGCATTCAAGGCGGTCTTCGGAGGCATCAACCTCTTTGGGAAGCGGGCGGGCAAGGACGGCATGAGTTCGTTCCAGGCCCTCACCACGGCGATCGCGGGACAGGTGGGAACGGGAAACCTCGCAGGCGCGGCGACCGCCATCGCGATGGGCGGCCCCGGGGCCATCTTCTGGATGTGGGTCGCGGCCTTCCTCGGAATGGCGACGATCTTCGCCGAGGCGACGCTCGCGCAGGTCTTCAAGCATAAGGAACCAGACGGCAGAGTGGTGGGAGGCCCGGCCTTTTATATAATGAACGGGCTGCATTGCAAACCCCTCGCGGTATTCTTCTCCGTCTCCCTCATCATCGCGCTCGGATTCATCGGCAACGCGGTGCAGACGAACTCGATAGCGGACGCCTGCAACGTCGCCTTCGGCTGGAATAAGCTATACGTCGGCATCTTCCTCGCCGCGCTCGGCGCTTACGTATTCTTCGGCGGCATCGGACGCATCGCCGCCATCACAGAAAAGCTCGTCCCCGTAATGGCGGCGATGTACCTCATCGGCGGCGCGATCATCCTTATAATGAACTTCACGCAGCTCCCCCACGCCTTCTGGATGATATTCAAGGGCGCCTTCAACCCGGCGGCGGCGACTGGCGGCCTCATCGGCGTCTCGATCAAACAGGCGGTACGCTACGGCGTGGCACGCGGCCTCTTCTCCAATGAAGCCGGTATGGGCTCCACGCCTCACGCGCACGCGGTGGCTAAGGTCAACCACCCCTGCGAGCAGGGTTACGCCGCCATCATCAGCGTGTTCATCGACACCTTCTGCGTCCTTAACATGACGGCATTCGTCATCTTCGTAACGGGAGCGATCGACGGACATACCAGCGGCATCGCGCTTACGCAGAAGGCTTTCAGCATCGGCCTCGGCCAGCTCGGCGTACCGTTTGTGGCGCTCTGCCTCTTCTTCTTCGCCTTCTCGACAGTCATCGGCTGGTACTTCTACGGCGAGCAGAACATAATTTTCCTCTGCGGTGAGAAGGGACTTCTCCCCTACCGCCTCATCGTCGTAATCTTCCTGGTGCTCGGCTCGGTGCTCCAGCTCGACCTCGCCTGGCAGCTCGCGGACTTCTTCAACGGGATAATGGTCTTCCCGAACCTCGTCGCACTGCTCGGCCTGGCCTCGATAGTTTCAAAGCAGCTCAACGAATACGAGAAGGACGGACGGCTGAAGGCGGCAAAGTAAAATTTTCCAAAATCGAGTGTAAGACGGCCTCCCATTATTTGAGAGGCCGTCCTTTGATGGAACTACTACGCGACCTGCTTTGCTCCATTTCCTTTGCGGCGGACGCGTCAACGTTGATCCTATCACATCTCGCGCACAATATCCGGGTCGCCGGCAAGCAGAGAATCCAGCCTGGCAAAAACAACGCGGGACCTAGGCTTATTTAAAGTTGGATTACGAAAACTCCCAAGAATGCAGACATAGCCCCTGTCTGCTCCGTTTTTGGCATTAAGGCGCTCAAACGGCCATATCCTCTTATAGATATTATATGAGGGAAAGAGAAAAATACTATAGATAAATAAGAAAGCAAACCACAGACAAGGGAAAACTATGCCGCTATATCCAGCCATAGCACCTTTTATCACTATTTCTGACAGGGCAGACACATCGGACTTCTTAATAAAAACACAGCCCGCCGCGCCGGACGGCGGCATTTTCGTTTTCACATGGCATTGGGAGACCGCGGTAAACACTTGCAGAAGAAAACCCCCGGCATTTATCTTAATGTCTCTTAGGATAATTTACGGCAAACGTTGCGAAAGCGAAAAATGCCGCTGCATGGCACCACTGGTGTTGGTACTGACTTTCATGCGTCTGCCCCGCTATTTCTGGCTTTAAAGTCGGGACAGCTCTGGTCTGCCTTTTTATTATATGTTGTACAAGCTATGAAAGGGCCATTATTTGACCGAGGTGCTCTGCCGTCCTTTTTCACGAAAATATTCTGAAATATATCGCTGGTCCTTCGCATAGGTGAATACTTTGAATCTCTCTTCCGGACCCATCGTACGCATCATACTTACGGTGGCCCTTATAGTATCGTCTATATTGCCAAACTCACAATCTCCGCAGAGATCGTTATCTTCTCTTTTTACCTGGAATTCAAAGATATCGTTGGGAGAGCATCCCAGCAGGTCGATAATTGTGAGCAACGTCGAAAGAGAGGGGGTCCTGCGCCCCGTCTCTATCTCGGAAATATACCCGATGGAGACATCCAGCTTTTCGGCCAGTACACCCTGAGTCCATCCCCTTGCGGATCTGAATTCTTTTATTCTCTCTCCTAGCATCAGCACACCCCCACATACAGATACTATCCGCAGTGTAGGTAATATAACAATACGCTTTATGACACATAATATTCCAACAAATAGACTTATTAATACTTGTAATTTAGCAATAAGACATATATAATTTAACAAATTTTATTCCCAGGAGGATTTGCAATGAAAAAATTCACTTTGATATTTTCTGTCGCCCTATTATTTATCGCCGCAGCATCAGAGGGAGCCTTCGCGCTGAACGTCGTTATGGACGCGCAGGAAATTGGGCCCGCATCGACTCTCAGCGTGGATATCACAACAATGGCGTTCCCGCACACATACCCTCTATCTCTTGACAGGCAGGGGGGCGACCTTAATATCATCGAACTAAAAGATATAGTCGCAGAAAAAAGCCAGGAAATTTCTATCTTAAAAAATGCGGAAAAGCTATCCGTAAAAACCGGGCTCATCCTCCAATTAGGGCACATGGAATATCCGCCTGTATCAAATGATTTTGCTGCGAAGGTCGAGTTCAAACTATATCTTGACGGTTTTGAAAAATCTTTTGAGGCACAGCCTTCTGTTTTCATACCAGAGGGCGGCGTGAACGCGCTTGACGATAATCCGGCATCGACAAATGTACTTGGAGTGAATGCCTCCTATGATCCCAATACAAAAGTCCTGACTTTCAGCCTTGACCCTGCGAAAAATTTTTTTGACATAGACGGAGATTCTTACCTGCTGATCGCGGATGTAGAACCCAAGAGTTCCGACGGCGGCAGCGGCGGATGCAGTACGGGAGCGTCGCTCATACCGCTCCTTGCGTTTATGCCGCTCGCAATCTTCCTGCGCAAAAACAGGAAGCGGTGATGGTCACGGCATAAAAACAAGAGGGACGCTGTAAGTTCTACGGCGTCCCTCTTGTTTTTTCAGCGATTTACCTTCAGCAGAAGAGCCAGGCGAAGGGCGCGAGCAGGAATACGCTGAGCACCGCCCTGATGAAGTATATCCCCGTCAGCTTCCAGAAGCCGAGCGGTATAGACGACTGGAGGATGAGGACTCCGACCTCGGTCATGTAGATGAGACCGGTGCCGGAGATGCAGGCGCACATAAACTTCGCGGCGACGGCTGTGCGGCCGGAGCCGACGACGGCGGCGAGGAACTGGTCCGCGTAGGCGAGCAGGAACGCGGGGGCCACCTCTTTGGCCTCGGGTATCTTCATGAGCTGGAGGCACCAGGCGAAGGGCGCGGACAGTATCTGGAATACCGGCGTGTTGTTGGCGATGATGAGGACGACGGTTCCCCAGGCGACGACAAGCGGCATCGTACTGACGACGAGCGAGACGAAGGTCTTCACGCCGGAATCGATCGTCATCGCCGTGGTCTGCTTCGCCGAACGCTCGACCGCAAGTTTGATCGCCCAGTCGCCGAGCGAATATCCCTTAGGGATGTCGTCGCCGATGCGCTGTTTGCCGGCCTTGCCGGAGAAGGTGTCCGGCATCGAGGAGAGCGGCCAGACGCGCGGCATGATGAGCGCGAGGATGAACGTCACCGCGTAGACCGCCGCCATTATCTGGAAATACATGTTCGGCAGGCCGACGAAATCCGCCATGACGTAGATGTAGGCGATGCTGATGACGGAGAAGGCCGTCGTGATGATCGAGGCCTCCCTGTCGGAGTAGTAACCCTGGTCGTGGACTTTGGTCGTGATGACGACGGCGACAGAGCAGCTGCCGACCCAGGAGGCGAGGCAGTCGACGGCGGAACGACCCGGGAGTTTGAACATCGGGCCCATGATCGGGCGCGCGTAGGTGCCGACATATTCCATGAGGCCGTAGTCCGTCAGCAGCGGCACGACGCCGGCAAGGACGATGAAGATTATGAGTAGCGCCGGGGCGAGGATGATCGCCGGAGTGCCGCCGTTATCCATGTTCCAGACTATCTCGGGGCCAAGTTTGAAGAAGATCACGATATAGAGCGCCGCGCCGAGGAGACGCGAGGCGAGCCAAAAGGGCCTGACGATCAGCAGTTCGCCCCAGAAAGAATCCTTTGCGATCTTTTCAGGTTTGCAGAGCGTCGCCCACAGCGAGGCCAGGGCCGACAGCACGACGAGCACCATCGCGGTGCCCGGCAGCCACGGCTTCAGGATCGCCTTACCCCAGTCGATCGCGATGCCAAGTATGGTATTGAGGCTGCCCTTCATTGGAATGGGCAGAAGAAAGACTATGGCACCGATAAGCGACGGGATCAAAAAATGCATGATTTGCGCGGATGTGTACTTCTGTTTTGCCGCCATTTTCAATACTCCCTTTCTATAGTGGTTTTTTGACTTAAAATGCGAGACATCATAACGCGGCCTGCCGCAGGCTGTCGTCCCTCCTTTTTCGGCGCGCCGCTTCGACCGGATCTTTCAGTCGAAAATTTTGCCCGGATTCATTATGTTGTTTGGATCGAGCGCCAGCTTTATCTTTCTCATGAGTTCAAGGTTCTGCGGCGGGCAGAGCTCCATAAAATAGTGTTTGCGTTTGCTGCCGATGCCGTGCTCGCCGCTGATGACGCCTCCGAGCGAGTCTGTGAGGCGGAATATATCCCATTCTATCTCCGTTTCGACACGCTCCCACTCCGGGAGCGTCATCTCCGCGGGCTTCAGAATCGTCGGATGGAGGTTGCCGTCGCCGGCGTGGCCGAAGTTGGCGATCGGCACGCCGTATTTTTTCTCTATTTCGCGCAGGCCGCGGGCGACTTCGGGTATCCTGGAGATCGGCACGACGATGTCCTCGTCTGCCTGCACCGGGTCCGTAAGGCGAAGCGCCTCGTCGATGCTGCGGCGCACGGACCAGATGCGCTCGCGAGTGGAACGCGTATCCGCGACATAGATCTCCGCCGCGCCCTCCGCCGAGAGTATCTCGCCGGCGCGTTCGATATCCATGTCAAGCGACTCCTGATTGCTTCCGTCGACTTCGACGAGCAGCACCGCCTCGACGCCGGACATCGGCAGCTCCTCATTGAGGAAGCCGCATGCTTTACGGTAGCAATAGGCGTCGATATATTCGATCGAAGAGGGGACGATGCCGCCGTGCGCCATCATCTTCGGCACGGCCTTTATCGCCGTTTCCGTATCGGAGAAAAGGGCGAGCAGCGCGGCGCGGTTTTTCATGAGGGGCTGGAGTCTGAGGATTATCTTCGTCACGTAGCCGAGAGTGCCCTCCGAACCGACGAAGAGCTCCTTCAGGCTGTAGCCGGAGACGTCCTTCATCAGCTTGCCTCCGAGCGTCAATATCTCTCCCGTCGGCAGCACTACCTCCAGTCCCAGCACATAGCGCATCGTGACGCCATACTTGACGGCGTTGCCGCCGCCCGCGTTTTCCGCGATGTTGCCGCCGATATGGCAGGAGAGCACGCTCATCGGGTATCCCGTATAGGCGAGCCCCTTTTCGGCGGCCGCGGCGTTTATCTCGCTGGTGATGACGCCCGGTTCGGTGACGGCCACGAGGTTTTCCGCGTCTATTTCTATTATGCGGTTCAGCCTCTCGTCGGAGATGACTATGCCTCCGCATACGGGCAGCGCTCCGCCCGACAGCCCTGTGCCGCCGCCGCGCGGGGTGACCGGTATCACATGCCTGTTGGCAAGTTTCAATATTTCGGATACTTCCTGAGCCGAAGCCGGCGCGACGACGGCATCCGGCAAGTAACGCTCGCTGGCGCGCAGCGTCGTAGTCTCGTCGCGCGAACAGGCCTCCAGCTTTTCCTCCGCCGTCCACACATGCGCGGGTCCGGCTATCTCCGCCAGCTCCGCCAGTATTTCGTCAGTTATAATGCCGTACTCCATCATAAAACGCCCCTCTTCCGGCGAATAATATTCAAAAACCATGTATATTTATAAGAGTATATTATAATATAATACTCGGCGCTTGACTTTATAATAAGGAGATTTTCTATGGCCGCTGGTTTTGATATTTCAACAATGTCGCTGATATTGGTATGTTTTTTAGTATTTCTCGCGGGATTCGTCGACGCCTCGGCTGGCGGCGGCGGGATCATTTCACTGCCAGCCTATATATTCACGGGTATGCCGGCTCACCTGGCGCTGGGCTGCAACAAGTTTTCAAGTTCCTGCGGCACCACTCTCGCGGTGTTCAAATTTTGGCGCGGCGGCGCCGTCAACCTGCGCGCGGCGGCGATCGCGGCGGTCGGCTCCTTCATCGGATCAGCCGTCGGCGCAAAGACTGCGCTGATGCTAAGCGACCAGACGATCAAGACGATGCTCCTCATCATACTGCCCTGCGCGGCGGTGGTCATATTTCTCAAGAGAAACCTCGGCGACAGTGACGATTCCGCTCAAATGGGGCGCGACAAAGCCGCGGCGCTCGCCTTTATGATCGGGCTGCTGATCGGGGGATACGACGGCCTCTTCGGGCCGGGAACGGGGACCTTCGCGATCATGGCCTTCTCGTCTCTCATGAAGTTCGATCTCAAGACCGCCTCGGGAAACGCAAAAATACTTAATCTGGCCTCAAACTACGCCTCACTGATAACCTTCGCCTTCGCCGGCACGATAATGTACGGCGTGGCGATCCCGGCCGCGGTCTGCGGCATCGCCGGAAACTACCTCGGCGCCCACTGCGCGCTGACGAAAGGGGCGCGTTTCATCCGCCCGATGATGCTCGCCGTGCTGGCGCTGCTGCTGCTGAAGCTGCTGTGGGACATCCTCTCTTAAAAATACGTCCCGCGGCGCGTAAAATGCCGCGCACCTCAAAGATGCGCGGCATTTATCTCAATCTCTATCAGCAAAAATTATTTAAGGAAACACTACCTTCCGGGACGGCCCTCCACCGCCTCTTTGATCCTCTTCATCCCCTCTTCGATATAATCGTAAGAGCGGCAGTAGGCGAGGCGGATGTGCCCCGGCATACCGAAGACTTCGCCGGGGACGGTCGATACTCCGGCCTCCTCGAGCAGCCATGAACAGAACTTAAATCCGTCCATGCCAAGCCGCGAAATGCGCGGAAAGGCGTAGAACGCCCCCGCGGGAGTGATCGCCTCAAAACCTTCGATGTCGTTCAGCCACTTCACGACCATGTCGCGGCGGCGCTTGTACTCCGATACCATCGCGGTCACGTCGCCGTCGGCGTTCGCAAAGGCCTCGACGACCCCCGCCTGAGCGAAGGAGTTGGCGCAGGTGGTGAGGTTTTGGTGGCATTTATTGACATAGGGACGCATCGCCGCGGGAGCGACCACCCAGCCGATGCGCCAGCCGGTCATCGACCAGGTCTTGGAGGCGGCGGCGACGGTCACCGTGCGCTCTTCCATGCCGGGGAAGCTCGCGATGCTCACATGCTCGCCGTCGTAGAGAAACTTCTCGTAGCATTCGTCGGAGATCACCCAGAGATCGTTCTCGATGGCGAAGGCCGCGATCGCTTCAAGGTCTTTTCTTGTAAGCACCGCGCCGCTGGGGTTGTTCGGCGAATTGATCAGAATGGCCTTGGTCTTCGGCGAGAGAGCCTTTTTAAGCTCCTCCGCCTGGAGCCGGAAACCGTTTTCCATCCGCGTCGGCACGGGCACAAGCACCGCATTGGCAATGGCGATCTCGTCCGCGTAGGCCGAGAAGTAGGGCGCGGGAACGATCACCTCGTCGCCGGGCTCAAAGAGCGTGAGGAACGTCGCCGTGAGCGCCTCCATCGCGCCGTTCGTGATGACGACGTTTTTATCGGCCTCGACATAATCCATGCCGTTCTCGCGGCGGTATTTGTCCGCGACGGCACAGCGAAGGTCATAGGCCCCAGCCATGTCGGTGTAGTGGACGTTGCCCTCATTGAGCGCCCTGATCGCCCTGTCCTTCGCGCATTTCGGCGAATCAAAATCCGGCCGTCCTATCTCCATGTGGACGATGCTTCTGCCCCCGCGCTCCAGCTCGTCGGCGCGCGTAAGAATCTCGCGGATGCCGCCGGACATACTGATCGAAGCCATGCGGCTGTTGGGAAATTTTACCTTCGTCGTCATCTTATTTGCCTCCTGTGCCCCTTAAACGGACTTATTCATATCGACAGCTATAATATTACTAATCAGCCATTTAGGGCAACCTCTTTTTTAATATACCAAGACACTCCGTCCGGCCTTTTCTCGGTTGCGGGTCATTCGCCACTTTAAAATGGCTTTCGCAATATTATGGGAGGTATACATTCTGCTCTCTCAACGCCTCCTGGACCTGCCGGTATTCGACATAGCGCGTGTTTTTATCCGCCCTTAATGCAACGGCGGCGGCTGCACCAGCTGCCTGCCCCATCGCGAAGCAGTGTGGGATCAGGTTGATCAAATTATTCGCCTCCGCATCTGAGGAAAAACAACGCCCGGCGACGAGGAGATTATTTTTATCCGCGACCTGGAGAGCGCCCAGTGGGATTTGCGTCGGCTTTTCCGGATATTCATTATTGAGCCCGCCCTCCGCGGTAATAACTTCAATGGAGGGCAATACGGCGACGACGTCGTCAAATTCAGTACCGTTGTATACGTCGTTTATCGTGAGCACCTTTTTGCCGAGTATCCTTCGGCTGCCCCTCGTTCCTGTCTGATAGGCCGTATCGTGAAGGGTAGCGGGATAAAGTCCCGGAATCTTATTGTCATTGATGTAGTTAACGACGTCGAGTATCGTTCTGCGTACCATAAATTCAACATTGGTAAGATCTGCTACTTTCAGACAGTTATGGCCCAAGATCCAGTTATCTACCCAAGCGACATCTTTTCTGCCTGTAGGGAAAAGTACGATTGGAAAGCCAGCCGTATCGTTCAGTTTTTTACTGTGCACCGCCCACTCTCCGCTATTTTTTATCGAATAATCCATAAAGGCGGTAAAGTCAACCACATCCAACCGGTAGACGACTCCAAGAGAGGCATTGCGCAGCCCGTCCAAAAAGGCGTCCTGAAAGGCAGCTCCGGAGGATGCCGCGATATCTCCGTCGCCGGTGCAGTCTATCACGACATCGGCAAGAATGGCGTTACGCCCCTGCTTGCTTTCAAAGCTTACTCCCCGCACGGTCTCCCCTTCACATACCGCCCTGCAGGCAATGGAGTGCAGATATACCTTAACATTGGCCTCCTCTATCATACGTTGGAGGACTATTTTAAATATCTCAGGATCAGTGTAACCTCCGTAACACACGGCCCCATTCCGCGTCATGTTGAAGTAATGCTGCCATTTCCCCACAAATTCCGGCTCTTCGCTACCGGTTATCTCGCGGGAGGGACCAAAATAACCATTCGGGATGGCCTCCAGCCGTTCGATCGCCTCAAGCATGATTCCCTTTATCATCATCTCTTTTTTGTAACTGAGTGAAGGTATCAGTATGACCTGCCCGCCGGTCGCCATACCGCCAAGATGGTTGTATCTCTCGAGCAGGATCACCTTTTCAGCGCCGGCGCGCGCCGCCGCGATCGCGGCGGCGATTCCAGCTGGACCGCCGCCTATGACCAGAACATCAGCGTGATCGATAACCTCAATACGAGCCTCCGGTTCCAGAATAAAATTTTCCATATGAACCACTCCTTATAGTCTATATTTGAATCCTAGTAATTTTTTAGATATAATTAGGATAAATAATCATTCAGGATGATGAGATATGGACATAAAACAATTAAGGTATTTTGTTACGGTCGCCAATGAAAAACAGATAACACGGGCCGCGAAAAAACTCTTCATGGCACAGCCTCCTTTAAGCAGACATATACTTGAACTGGAAAAGGAGATCGGCAAACCGCTCTTTTTCAGGACTAAAAACGGGCTGGAGCTGACTTCGGCGGGAGAGGTACTCTTACAAAAGGCTCAGGATATGATCTTTCAGGTGGAAAACCTGAAATATTACATCAACGACGACGCGCCTGAGAACCTCAACGGTATCTTAAAAATAGGTTCTTTGATATCATGCACACCGAAACTTACCGATTACCTGAAAAAATTCACCTCATCACACCCGCGCGTCACCTATAAGATATGGGAGGACACCCCCGCCAACTTGCTTGACCTCCTGTATAAAAGAAAAATCGAACTTCTTTTTTTAAGGACACCGACCTTCGACGCGGGCAACCTGGCTGTGGTCCCCCTATGCACGGAGCAGTTTTATTTAGCCGTTCCCACCGCGATGGATTCGTCTCCGCAGAGCGATCACATCGCATTGGAGGAGATGGCCCAACTCCCCCTGATCATGCTACATGACGGCAGAAGTATCGGATATAACGAGCTCTTTATAAACGACTTCGCAAACCTTAACATCAAACCCAATATAATCTGCCAATGTTCCAATTCATCGCTGGCGATAATGTTAGTTCTAAGCGGCCTTGGAGCTACGATAATGCCGGAGCAACTACTGCTGAAATACTTCCCCACTAAAACTACGAACATCAAAAGGATCGAGGGTGTCAGCTCTGACACGAAACCTGTCGTCATTTTTAATCCACGGCAGTACATCTCTCCCGTCGCTGAGAAATTACTGGAGGTGATCGGCATCGACATCAAGCTATTTTAAAAACCTCACAAGATACATCGTGGAAGACTCACAGTACGTGATCAGCAACAGGGCGATAAGCATCGCGAGAAACAGCGCGGCAACATACTTGAGCATTCTCTCCATAGAGATCTTTGCCACTGCCATCGCAACAAAAAGATTGACTCCATAGGGCGGCGTTATATAGCCGATGGCGAGGTTGGCGATCAACACCACGCCGAACGTGACTGGCGTCATCCCGAACTTCATCATGACCGGCAAAAGGATAGGGGCGAGTATTATTATCGCAGGAACAGGGTCGATCAAGCTGCCAACGACCAGCAGGAATATATTCACAATCAGGAAGAGCAATATCCTGCTGTCGGTAATGCCGATAAGAAACGAGGCTATCTGCTGCGGCAGTCCCGCCATAATGAGATAGCTCGCAAAGGCCATCGAGAGTCCTACCATAAATGTCGTCGCTCCGTTTACAGACAGAGTCTCCAAAAAGGCGTCGTAGATCTTTTTAAGAGACAGTTCGCGATACACCACCACGCCGGTAAACAGTGAATAGATAACGGCGACCACCGCTGCCTCGGTCGGCGTACATATACCCCAATAGATACCGCCCAGAATGATTCCGGGAGCCATAAAGGCCCAGATGGCGTCAATAAAGGAATGGCAAAATTTTTTCAGCGTCAGCTTCTCCGCCGTGCCCTTATACCCTTTTTTCTTCGATATAAAGTAGCACATCACCAAAATTACGACACCCATTATTATGCCAGGGATGATCCCCGCAATAAAGAGCTCACCGATAGAGGCACCGACAACCACGCCGTAAATTACCAAAGGAATGCTCGGCGGTATTATTATTCCGATTGTGCCGGCAGCGGCGGCAAGAGCGGCGGCAAATCCCTCATCGTAACCCTTCTGTTTCATTTCCGGGATCATAAAAGAACCTACAGCGGAGGTCGTCGCAACAGCCGAGCCGGAGAGCGCCGCAAAAAACATACAGGTGACCGTCGTAACCATCGCGAGGCCGCCGGTCAAGCCTCCCACGCAAATATTGGCAAAGTTCAGCAGGCGCTTTGCCAACCCACCCGCGCTCATAAGGCTTCCCGCCAGTATGAAGAAGGGTATCGCCAACAGTGAAAAGGAATCAACCCCCGCCACTGCGTTTTGAGAGATCATGACAAATGATATATCCGAAAAGAGATAGAGTGTTATCAGCGTCGAAATCCCTATAGAGTAGCCGACCGGGACGGTCAGCAGAATAAGAGCAAGAAAAGAGCCAAAGAGAACCGCGAATTCCATTACTGGAGTTCCTCCTTTTTGACGGCAAAATCTGCTGCCGGAGTCTGAATGATGTTTTTAAGCTCCGAAATAAGCCTGGCAGAAAGCACAAAATTACTCACCGGCAATGAGGAATAGACAAGAAAGAGCGGAATCTCCATCGCCGGAGAGATAGTGCTTCTGTTTATCAAATTCATGACCAGCGAAGAACCATTTACTGTAAGGAAGAGGCAAAAGGAAAGGAAGATAACGTTTGAAAGCGTCTTCAAAACTTTTTTGCCACAGGGATTCATCATGGTATACAACACTTCCACCTTCAGATGTTTTCCGTCCCTCTGCGCAAAGCTCGTTCCCAGCCATACCTGCCATATAAAGATATACCTGGTCAGTTCTTCGCTCCACGGAATGGAGGAATTGATGAAATATCTAAAGACGATTTGAAGCGCGACAAGAGCGACAGACACCGCCAAACTAAAAACCAGAAGGTACTCCTCGAATTTATTATATAGCCTAAATATCGACCCCAACCTGATCACTCCCCTATCATAAATGCGCTTTAACGGGCTTATGCGGGCAACATACTTGATATTTACCTGCCCGCACAAGCCGGCATCACATAATTTACTGATATTTTTTCAGCAGGGCGAAGACCTCTTTCCCCAGCTTCTTCTCGAAGTCTGAGTACACCGGTTGTACCGCCTTCACAAATTTCAGGTGATTATCGGGGGTTATCTCATTGACGCTCATACCGAGAGATCTCAGCTGTTTAATATAGCCGGAGTCCTCGCTCAAAGAGACATTACGTTGATAATCCACGAACCATTTATGCGCCGTACTCGCCACCATTTTCTGAAGATCAGGCGGTAACTTGTCAAACTTGTTCTTGTTCATCGCCGCGACGAGGAATGAAACTGTGTGTCCTGTCAGGCTGTAATACTTCTGGACCTCGTTAAACTTCATCTCCACCATAAAGTTGGCGCTGACCTCAAAACCGTCTATCGTTTTCTGCTGAAGGGACGTATAGACCTCGGTAAACGACATGGGCGTAGGATTCGCGCCGAGGGCTTTAAAAAGCCCGATATAAACAGGACTTTCCATAACTCTCATCTTCAGTCCCGCCAGGTCAGCCGGTGAGTTGATCGGGCGCTTGCCGTTCACCATGTGGCGCACACCGTTCAGCATGTATCCCAGATTAATCATACCGGCGCTTTGCTCCAATTTTTTATTCAGATATTGGCCAAGATCACCGTCAACAGCTTTAAAAGCAGCCTGCGCGTCAGGAAAGGCAAAGGGCATATCCAGTATACCAAACTTTGGCTCATAGGTCGTCAGCGCGGAGGTCGTGGTTAAAACCATATCCAGCGTACCCAATGAAACGGCTTCAGCCATCTGGCGGTCTCCACCCAGAGCACCGTTAGGAAAAACTTCCACTTTGATCCTTCCGTTGCTGGATTTTTCTATATCTTTTTTGAATTCATAGGCGGCTTTTATTTCTGGGATCGTTTCGGAGCTGATAGAACCTATCCTTATGGTATAGGCTTTGGCCCCTTCCGCCCGCGTGCCGCCAAATGCCAATCCAGATGCAATTACCAGGGCCAACAATACTTTTCCTGCGCTTTTGATAAACATAATACAGCCTCCTCATTAGATTGAAAAATAAGTTTAATGAACACATGGATACTTGTTGCTACGTGTCACTAATTTATTTAATTAGTGATTTAGAAGCATCTACCTTTAAGGTTAGGATAACACCTTCGACAGTATATGAAAAATATCTAATTAGGCATGGTTAGCATACTTTAAAGGTATAATAACATTGGAGTTGGAGGCTATCGCTTATAGAAAGCAGCCGGTGAATTACATGGCAACAGTTCTCCATCGACGAAATTGAAAAAACCGATTTCGTCCTCCACCGCAGACTGACAGGTCTACAACTTCGAGATGATGATCGGTTTTTAAAAGCATGTTTATGCTGGGCAGAAGATATATTCTGAACGATTTAACTTACCGCAGGAAATAATCCTTCATTATGTACCCCTCGCTGTTGACGACATGTTCATACAGGCAGTTATGGAGGGCCTTAGGGTCTCGGCGTTTGAGACAGTCTATGATGATAATGTGCTGGTTGATGGAATTCTGGATATCGGCGAGCGACTGCGCGGAAAGGCGCTGAAAGCGCTTTATCTGCACATGGTAGCTCATCAGTATCGCGCCGATGCGCCTGTTCGTCGCGTACTTAGCGATCGTGAAATGGAGTCTGATATCGCTGTCGGCGACGCTTGAAAAGTCTATATGTTCGCCGTTCTTCACCCGCTTGCCGAGCTGCTCCCACTCGGCGGACATCTCCTTTATCTCCCCGTCGGGAATACGGTTGGCCGCGGAGAGCGCGGCAAAGGGTTCGAGCAGCTTCCTGATGTCATATATCTCACGCACGTCTTCGAGGGATATCTCGGAGACAAACGCGCCCTTGAGGGGAACTATCTTTATGTACCCGTCCTGTTCGAGAACACGCAGCGCCTCGCGGACCGGGGTGCGGCTCACGCCGATCTCATTGGCGAGAAAGGTCTCGGGAAGCGGTTCGCCCATCTTGAGCGCACAGGAGTCGATCCCCTCCCTTATCCAATCGTAAACCTTTATCCAGCTGGCCTTTTCATTCTTAGACGCCACTTCCATTCCCCCTGCTTGGTAAAGGTCCCGCGGCGATATCGCCGTTAGAGCAGCTGCCGCGCAAACCATCAGTTTTTTCTATTTTTAAAACAACTGTATACAGCAACTATACAACATTTTGCCTTTTTGTCCATAACTTCGCGTAAAAAACAGCGCAATTTTTCTTCCAACTTTCTTGTTGACATTTATTTACGGCGATATTATCATCTTCGTCAAGATAGTTGTGTGGCTTTTGAAAAGTTTTTATTTAATTAAACAGATAGTGATATAGTATGTATTTTTTCATTGTATACAGATAGCGTACTCAATGCATTCCGCATTTTAGTTTTATCGCTGGGAGGAATCGGCAATGAAATATAGTATTCCATATGGAAATAGCTTTCTGGATTTCGATACTTACACAAACAGGGTCCTCTTCTCGGGAGAGATGACCGATGTCCCTCCTGTCACAGATCTCAGAGCGGAATTATTCAGGTCGCTCGACGCTCCGATCGCATCAGAACCTCTCGCGGCGCTCGCGAAGGACAAAAAGAATATTCTCTTTCTCGTTGAGGACAATACGCGCGACACTCCGTTAACGAAGATACTGCCCGTCGTCATGGAATATCTCGATGCCGCGGGCGTTCCCCGCAGCGCCGTAAGCTTCATGACCGCCCCCGGTACGCACAGGCTTATGTCCGACAAAGAGGTGCGCGAGAAGCTCGGAGACTATATCGTCGATAATTTCACCGTCTACCAGCACGAGGCGTCAAACACGGACGAGCTGGCAGACCTCGGCGAGATCGAAGCCGGCGGCTACAAACTTCCCGTCCGCATCAACCGCCGCGCCTTGGAGGCCGACCTTCTCGTCGGCGTCGGCAACATCATCCCGCACAGCGACGCCGGTTTTTCCGGCGGAGCGAAGATCGTCCAGCCCGGGATCTGCGATTTTGTAACGACGCAGGCGACGCACCGGGGCGCCGGGCTCTGCCCTGACATCCCGCTCGGGATGCTTGAGGGCAATCCCTGCCGCATGGGCATCGACGCCGTCGGCGGCATCGCGAAGCTGGCTTTCATCGTCAACGTGGTGAAAAATTTCAGCGGCGAGATCGCGGGCTTTTTCTGCGGCGATTATTTAAAGGCGCACCGCGCGGGCGTGGAGCTCGCGAAAAGATCGTACAGCGTGGAGCTCGACGAACTTGCCGACGTCGTGGTCGTCAGCTCCTCTCCCGCCGATATGGATTACTGGCAGGGCATCAAAGGACTGACTTCCGCATATTTCGCGGTGAAGCCGGGCGGCGCCGTGATCCTCGCCGCGCCCTGTTACGAAGGACTTGTCCACAACCACCCGCTTTACGCCCATTGGCTCGCGCAGCCCACGGAAGCTCTTGTGGAGGCGATAAAGGGCGCCTCTCCTTACGACCTTGAAACGGACGTCATCTCCGCCGTAGTCGCGCTGGGCAGCCGGCGCGTGCTCGACAGGGCCGAGGTCTATATGATCAGCGACGGCCTCTCAAGGGAAGAGATAGAGAAGATGGACTATATTCCGGCGGCAAACGTGCAGGAGGCGCTTGACGCGGCGCTTGCGAAGAGGCCGCGGGCGACCGTCGGCATACTCCCGCTGGGCGGCATCTCCCTACCGATATTAACGAAAAAAACAGCATAGAGAAAGGCGGTACGAAATGTATTTAACAGATGAAGAGAAACGAATCCTTGACGGAGCCGAAGGCGCCGGAAAGCAGA
>OGYB01000479.1_pt1 | contig 26174 bp, 30 predicted proteins | sample 1576421 | NCBI WGS metagenome assembly OGYB01 (sample SAMEA3541577, study PRJEB24748) | human gut metagenome | biome: human gut; feature: human-associated habitat; material: faeces | place: China | collected 2012
AATCAGTCACTGCGTTCCGATAGACCTGCTGCTTGTTTGGCGCATTCTTTTCAGAAGACTCACAACAGCCGGATTTTCATGGCCAGGAAGACAGAGGACTCTGCCGGAGCCAGGCGGCAGGGTGTAGGCTCCTGAAGGAGACCAAGTTCGCCACTTCGGAGCCAGGAGGTCCCGCCCTGGACGCAGTAGAGACCCAGGATGTCCCAATCTGGGGGCAAGACAGATGACCCCGCAGGTAGGCGGAGGACCTCCATGGAGCCGGTGCAGGCGCCTTTGCGCAGCATCAGGTTTAGGTCTTTGCAGCGGCCCCAGGATTCTACCGGAACGCCGCCGTCAAACTGGCAGAGGCTCAGGGGAGGGAGCGGCAACTTGGGGCCGCTCCCGATTTGCAGCTCCAGCTCTCCCTCCAGGACGGTGAGGAAGCGGTGGTAATCCGGCAGGTGCGTGAACACGGAGTGATCCAGCTCCACCTGAGCGGAGCTGATGCGCCAGAGAAAATCCCGGTCTGCATAGTGGGTGCCCTGGGGTCCAATGGCAAGCTGGGTGGTGACGCCACCTGCCCAATGGCTGGTTTGAAAATCTTGGGGAGTGAAAATGTTCCAGGACATGGCGGACTCTCCTTTTGGTGTTATGATTTTGTGGCTTGTTGCGTGGAACTGTGTAGGGGGCGGCCTCCTGGACGCACCGGTGGAAGGGGCCGACAGGTGGCGTGGGCCGTGGCGAATTCGCACTGGACTATGAGGAAGGTCCGCAATCGCCCAAATGCCATGGATTACGGGACACTGTGCCGCTGGTGCATCCGGGCGGCCGCATCCCGCGTCCGCGGGGTTCCGGATGCAGGGGGAACCACGGCACCAATGTGCGAACTTATGAATGGTGGAATGCATGGGCTTTACACTGGCCCGGGAGCGCCCAGCCTTCCCCGGGGGAAGCCAGGGGAGTGGCCGCCCCAGTGCGTCTGAAACGGCATTGCTTAGGTGGACGGCCTTACGCCCCGGCGTGGTGTGGGGCTATCGGTCTGTGGGGGGTGTTTGGATCAGATCCAGGATGACGGATCCGGCCAGCTGCAGCCCGGTGCAGGAGGGGACCCAGGAGACGGAGGCAGGGATGCTACGGCGGCCTGGAGGCGGGACGTCCAGGGGGGCCGGTGCCAGAGGGGGCTCTGTGCTGAAAAGCACCTTGTGATGCAAGATGCCCCGGACTTTCAATTCCCGACGGACCACCCGGGCCAGGGGGCAGACGGAGGTCTCCCCGATGTCTGCAATCCGGAAGGCGGTGGGGTCCAGCTTGTTGCCGGTCCCCAGCGCCGACAGGATGGGGATCCTTCGGTCCATGGCCTGCTGGATCAGGTCCAGCTTGCAGGTTACCAGATCGATGCAGTCGGCAATGTAGTCATATCGGGCGGAGAAGAAATCCTCCCGATGGGCGGCGTCGTAGGTGGCGCAGATGGGGTGGATGACGGCGCTGGGGGAGATGTCCCGGCAACGGCGGGCGGTGACCTCCGCCTTGGACTGGCCCACGGTGGAGTGGAGGGCGCAGAGCTGGCGGTTGATGTTGGTGACGCTGACGGTGTCCTGATCCACCAGCGTCAGCTCACCTACGCCGGAGCGGGCCAGGATCTCGGCGGCATAGCTGCCCACGCCGCCCAGACCGAACACGGCCACATGGGCGCTTTGCAGGCGCTCCAGCGCCGGCTGGCCCAGCACCATCTCGGTGCGCAAAAACTGTTCGTGCATAAATAGGCTCCTTTGCTTCAAAGCAGTATCAAAAAAGACCGGCCGAGGCCGGTCTTTTTTGGAAATTCATCAGGCGAGGTACTTCATACCGGAGGTCTCGGTGGCGGTGATATCCTTCACGAGATCGTTGTTCCACTGGGTGTAGTCGGCGTTCTTCATGGCGTTGCGGACCTGCACCTGCCAATAGGGGGCGTCGGTACCCACAAAGTATATGACATGGTAGCCGGTGTAGCTGCCCTCGTTGTAGACGATGCCGGTGTCGCCGGGCTGACGGGACTCGTCGAAGCACCAGTCATTGAACTCGGTGACCATCTGGCCCTTATACACCTCGGTATACAGGCCGCCGTTGGTGTTGGAGCCGGTGTCGGAGGACAGCTCGTTGGCCAGCTCGGCAAAGCTATCCTCGGTGCGGGCACCCTCCTCCCACTTCTTCAGAGCGGCCTCGGCGGCCTCCTTCTGCTCGGCCTTGCGGGCGTCCAGCTTCTCCTGATAGTCGTCAGCCTTGCTGTCCAGATCGGAGGTATCCACCTTGAACAGAATGTGGCGCACGTCCACGGTGTTGTAGTCGTTGCGGCCACGGCTGTGGAACAGGACCACATAGTAGTTGTCGCCGCTCTCGATGAGGGTCAGATCGCCCTCCTGACGCTCCGCGTTGAACACCCACTCGGTGACGGCGTCGCCGCTGTAGGTACCGGTGGGACGGTCGGTGTAGGTGCCGTTATCGTAGTTGTCGGCGGCCTTCTCCATCAGAAGACCGTTGCGGACAGCCTCCAGAGCGGCGTTGGCATTGGCGGAGGCAGCCTCCTTGGCGGCGGCGTTCTCCTCGTCGGTGGGCTTCACGGTGTTGCCGTCGGCATCCTTGGTGGAGTCGGCAGTACCCTTGAAGTAGATGTACTCGTAGTCGGCCACGTCGAAGTTGTTCTTGTGCTCGTTATAGTAGGTCTCCACTTCCTCGTCGGTGTAGGTGAGGCTGTCGATGTAGTCCTGCTGATAGTGGGAGGCCAGAAGGGTGTCCTTCAGGATGCTCTTGAAGGTGGACATCGTCATGTTATTGCCGTACATCAGCTTCAGGTAAGCGCTGGTGGAGTAGCCGGCCTTCTTAGCATAGGTGGAGAAGGTCTCCACGGTGCGGTCCACTTCCTTCTGCATATCGTCGTTGAAGGTCATGCCCTTCTCGGCGGCACCTTTCTTCAGCATGGTCAACTGGATAAGGCTCTTCTTAGCGGCGTCACGGAAGTAGGCGTCCCAAGTCATGTCCTCGCTGACACGCAACATCATCTTGGCGGTGTCGTTCAGGCTCTGCTGAGACAGGGAGGTATTCTTGTCAATGCCGTAGAGACTGGCATACTTGGAGTTGACGATACTGTTATAGGCATTGTGATAGTAGTAGCTGACCTCGGCGGCGGAATAGGACTCGCCCTCCACCGTGACGGCGGTGGTGCCACGCTGGATGATGTTGGAGTTCCACACCACCAGGCCAATGGCGACCACCACAAAGGCGATGGCGATGATGGCATAGAGCCGGTTGGAGCGGCGCTCCTTGGCCTGCTCCTGAGCTTGACGGGCAGTCTTGGGATCCACAGCGCCGCTGGCGGCGACCTCCTGCCGGTTCTTCTTTTCTCTTGATGCGCTCATAGTTGTTTCATCCTCTCAAAATAGGGGTCATTACGACCCGACTTCGTAAAGTTAATCGTAATTATACAGGAAATCTGTCTGCTGTGCAAGGGGGAAACGGAAATTATCCGGCCATAGGCCGAAAAAGCGGTCAGCTCCGGAGGTCTTCCGGAGCTGACCGGGCTTTTACCAGTTGTCCCGCCGGGCGTGGGGGCCAAGTTATAACCTGCACCGTTTCAGCAGGTGGGTTGTCTCCAGCGTGCTTCACCGCTTCCAACTTCCAGCCGCAGACGGCAGCCGGGAGGCCTGCGATCCACATACTGATCCGACATCCCCTATAACAAAATGTGAGGATAAAAAAGACCCGTCACATCCCTGCGGGACCTCGCCTTTCGGCGATGGTCTTATTATAACAGACCTGCGGGAAAAATAAAAGGGGTTTTCGCAGAAATGGTCAGGAATTTTATTCCTCGTCGGACAGCAGCTGTTCCATGAACAGATCATAGATCTTCTCCAGCTCCGCTTCGTCATCCAGCGTGCTGAGCAGCTCCTCGCCGTTTTCCGTGACGGATTTCAGGATCACCAGACCGTAGTCCTCGGACTCCTCCTCCGCCTCGTCCTCCACGGCGGGGAAGAAGGCCATATAGGTCTGCCCCTCGTGCTCCAGTGCGTCCACATACTCCAGCTCGATATCGTTGCCGTCCTCGTCAGTGAGGGTGATAAAGCTGGGGCCAAACTCATCGCTCATGAGAAAATACCTCCTGCATAGGTTGATGTCCCCCTACTATAACGGATTTCCACAGAAATTGCAAGAGGGCGGCGCTGCCGATTTCCGCACAAAAATTGGAAAAGCAGCACAAAACGGAACCTATGTGCCGGGTCAAAGGATACGGTGATTGCATTTTTTACGCAAAAAGGTATTTTTATCGGTTGACAGGTGTGGTAAAATAACTCTTATATTGGTTTAATATGTGCTTTTTGCCGCAGCCGGGACCTTCCGGAGCAGAGCGGCAGGGAGAAGCCGTATAAAAAGCCTGAGGCCGCCCGTCGGCGGCCGGAACAACGAAACAGAAAGTGAGGTGCGCTGTCCATGAAAGAACACTCCAACGACCGTGATAAGGCAGAGCAGAGCGCCCATCAGAGGAAAAATCGAGGGAAGGGACGGGCCAAGAGGGTCTGGGGCGTCATCGGCACCATCGTGCTGGTGGGCGTGCTGACCATGGCCATTTTTGTGGGGATCTTTATGACCTACATCAATAAGTCCCTGAAGGGCCACGTAGAGGTGGATATGTCCGAATATGACCGGAAGGTATCCACGGAGCTGTACCGTCTGGGGACGGACGGCGAGACATGGGAGATGTATCAGACGCTGTTCAGCGATGAAAACCGCATCTGGGTGGATATCGGGGACATCCCCGAGTATTTGCAGGAGGCCACCATCGCCATCGAGGACAAGCGCTTCAAGACCCACCACGGGGTGGACTGGAAGGGGACCCTGCGGGCCATTACCCGAACCCTGACCGGCAGCGGCACACAGGGCGGCTCCACCATCACCCAGCAGCTGCTGAAAAACGTCACCGGCGACAATCAGGTGACGGTGAAGCGGAAGATCACGGAGATCTATCGGGCGCTGGCGCTGGAGAAGGATTACTCCAAGTCCCAGATCCTGGAGATGTATCTCAACACCATCTATCTGGGAGAGCAGTGCTACGGCGTGCAGACGGCTGCCCGGATGTACTTCCACAAGGATGTGAAGGACCTGACACTGGCGGAGTGTGCCTGTCTCATCGGCATCACCAACAATCCTTCCATGTATGATCCTCTGCTCAGCGACTGGGCCCGTGAGAACAACCGGGAGCGGCAGCTGACCATCCTGGGCGAGATGCTCGGTCAGGAGAAGATCGATCAGGCCACCTACGATGCCGCCGTGGCGGAGGAGGTCCAGTTCAGCGACGGGTATACGAATCTCGGCAATTTCACCGAGCCTACGGAGGATCAGGAGACCCCGGAGAAGCCCACCGTGCAGTCCACCGCCAACAACTCCTATTATACGGATCAGGTCATCTCCGATGTGGCGGCGGCGCTGGTGGAGAAGCTGGGGCTGGAGGACGATGCACCCGACGAGAACGGCAACGTCCGCACGGCACAGGAGAAGGCCGTCAGCAAGATTTACAGCAGCGGCTATAAGATCTATACGCTGCAGGACAGCAAGCTCCAGTCCATTGCGGAGAGCGTTTTTGAAAACAGCGATCTGGTGGAGTATACGGACGACTACGGCAAGCCCTTGCAGGCGGCTATCACGCTGGTGGACAATTCCACCGGCAACGTGGTGGCTATGGTGGGCGGTCTGGGCGCCAAGACGGTGGACCGTGGCTGGAACTGGGCCACGGAGCCCCGGCAGTGCGGTTCTGCTACCAAGCCCATCTCCGACTATGCCCCGGCGCTGGACGACGGTACCATCACCGCTGCCTCCGCCATCGACGACTATCCCGTCCGGGATTTGAGTGGCTACGGCGCATGGCCCAAGAACTCCCATTCCGGTTTCTACGGCTTGACCACCGTGTGGACGGCGCTGGTGGAGTCTCTGAATACCTGCGCCGTGCGGGTCAATGAGAGCTACGGCTCGGCGGCCTCCTATAATTATATGGTGGAGAAGCTGGGCTTCACCACCCTGACCCAGCGGGACAGCCAGCAGTCCGGTAATATGGGCCTGGGCGGTTACGACGTGGGTGTCACCACGGAGGAGATGGCTGCGGCCTATGCCGCCATCGCCAACGACGGCGTATACACCAAGCCCCGGACATGGCTGCGGGTGGAGGACTCCGAGGGGAATGTCGTCATGGAGAACGAGACCTCCGCCCACAGCGCCATGAAGGAGACTACCGCCTATCTGCTGCGGGATATACTGGAGAGCGTTATCACCAGCGGTACCGGTACGGAGGCATATTTCTCCGGCATGACCATCGCCGGCAAAACCGGTACTACGGATGACAACCGGGACCGTTATTTCGTGGGCTTCAGCCCCTACTACTGCGCTGCGGTATGGACGGGCTATGAGTCCAACGATGAGCTGTCCTACGGTATGGGCAACGGCTCGGCGCAGCTGTGGAAGCAGGTGATGCGGGAGATCCATGGTGATCTGGAGGACAAGGCCTTCGACAGCTGCACCGGCCTGACGCAGGTGACGGTGTGCTCCGACAGCGGCCTGCTGGCCACGGATGCCTGCACCAAGGACCTGCGGGGCAACCGTGTCCGCACCGTGACGGTGGCGGCGGATACGGCTCCCACGGCGACCTGTAACGTTCACAAGATGGTGGATTATTGCACCGAGGGGAAGCATATTGCCACCCAGTACTGCCCCAAGGACAAGGTGAAGCAGGTGGCGGTGCTGGACTGGAACCGGGCGCTGTTCAACGATATCAAGGCCAGGGACCATGAGTACCTGTTGAAGGTGCTGGACGGCTCCGCTACGCCCAACGATCCCAAGGATGATATCTGCCCGGCGCACCAGAAGGCCATCACACCGGTGACACCTACCGACCCCACCAAACCGACAACCCCCACCAAACCGACGACCCCCACGGATCCGACAGATCCCACCACGCCGGATACCGGCGGCGCTGAGGACTCCGGCGGCGTTGGGGACTCCGGCGGCGTTAGAGGCGGCGGCAGCTGGTGGAAACGACCGTAAGTAGAGAAACGAAAATGCAGCCTGTGAGCGGTGCTCACAGGCTGCATTCTTGCGAGGCGGTGAAAAAGAAGGGGTATGGCTCTGCCGTACCCCTTCTTTCCTTGCATAATAGGGAGATCAGAAGCTGCGGATGATATCCACGATCTCGGTGCCGATGCGCTTCTGAGCCTCCACGGTGGCAGCACCGATGTGGGGCGTGCAGGACACCATGGGATGGCTGTACAGAGCGGCGTTGGCGGTGGGCTCGTCGGCATAGACATCCAGACCGGCGGCCCGGACCTTGCCGGACTCCAGAGCAGCCAGCAGGGCGTCCTCGTCCACGTTGGCACCACGGGAGGTGTTGATGATGACCACGCCGTCCTTCATCTTGGCGATGGTATCGGCGTTGATGAGGGGAGCGCCGGGTGCGGCGGGAGCGTGGAGGGAGATGAAGTCAGACTGGGCCAGCAGTTCCTCCAGCGTCACATAGGGGATGCCAAATTTGGCCTCCACCTCCGGACGGCGGGTGGTACTGTAAGCGACGACGTTCATGCCGATGGCCTTAGCCATGACGCCCAGATGCTGGCCGATGCGGCCGAAGCCGATGATGCCCAGAGTCTTGCCCTGCAGCTCGATGCCCTTGCCGTAGGCCTTCTTCTCCCACTTGCCCTCACGCATGGTATGACCGGCGATGGAGATATAGCGGGTGCAGGCGAACATATGGCCCATGGCCAGCTCCGCCACGGACTGGGAGGAAGCACCGGGGGTGTTGCGGACGGCAATGCCGTTCTCCTCGGCGTACTTGACGTCGATGTTGTCCACACCCACGCCGCCGCGGATGATCAGCTTCAGCTTGCCGCCCTTGGCCTCGTCGATGTGGTTGGCACGGACCTTGGTCTTGGAGCGGACCACCACGGCGTCAAAGTCCCGCAGGGCGGCGCCCAGCTGATCCGGCTCATAGAACTGCTCCACCACCTCGTGGCCCAGCTCACGCAGCTGCGCCATGGCGGCCTTGTCCATACCGTCTGTAATAAGAATACGCATAGTAATATTCTCCTTCGATGATACGTTTTATTGTGGGAATGTGGCGATTTGTCCGGTTTTCCGGACCTGCGTCCCGAGAGACAGACGTTACGCCTGATGCTCAGCCTCGAACTTGGTGAGGAACTCTACCAGAGCCTCCACACCCTCCTTGGGCATGGCGTTATAGATGGAGGCCCGGAGACCGCCCACGGACTTGTGGCCCTTCAGGTTGTCGAAGCCGGCCTCCTTGGAGGCGGCCACCACAGCGGCATCCAGGTCCTTGTCGCCGGTGACGAAGGGGACGTTCATGAGGCTGCGGTCCTGAGGCACCACGGCACCCTTGAAGAGCTTGGAGGAATCCAGGAAGTCATACAGCACCTTGGCCTTTTCGATGTTGCGCTTCTCCATCTCCTCCAGACCGCCCATGTTCAGCAGGTACTTGAATACCTTGCCGCAGCAGTAGATGGCCCAGCAGTTGGGGGTGTTGTACATGGAGCCGTTGTCGGCATGGGTCTTGTACATCAGGTAGATGGGGGTCTTGGGGTCCAGATCGTCACGGATCAGATCCTCCCGGATGATGACCACGGCCATGCCGGCGGGCCCCACGTTCTTCTGCACACCGGCCCAGATCAGGCCGTAGTCGGAGACGTTGCAGGGGCGGGAGAGGAACATGGAGGACTGGTCGGACACCAGCACATGGCCCTTGGTGTTGGGCAGCTTGTTCCAGGTGGTGCCGTTGATGGTCTCGTTTTCGCAGATGTAGACATAGTCGCAGTCGTCGGGGATGTCCAGATCGCTGCAATCGGGGATGTAGGAGAAGTTCTTATCCTTGGAGGAGGCGATGACATCCACCTCACCGAATTTCTTGGCCTCGGCAATGGCCTTCTTGGACCATGCGCCGGTCTCCACATAGCAGGCCTTACCGTTCTTCATGAGGTTCATGGCCACCATGGCGAACTGCACGGTGCCGCCGCCCTGAATGAACAGGACCTTGTAGTTGTCGGGGATGTGCATCAGCTTGCGCAGGTCGGCCTCGGCCTCGTCAGCGATCTGCTGGAACACCTTGGAGCGGTGGCTCATCTCCATGACGCACATACCGCTGCCACGATAGTTCATCATCTCGTCCCGGATCTCCTCCAGCACGGGCTCCGGCATCATAGCGGGACCGGCGGAGAAATTGAATGTACGACCGTATTTCATCTTGTGGTTCCTCCTTTTTCCATTCAAGCGTTGTTTTCCTTGTTTTTGCCAGTTACCCATATTATAGTGCATCCCGTCGTGAGAATCAACAGGGAAAAATAAAAAATGTGAGATGGGCTGAAAGATTTTCAGCTTGACAAAAATTTCGCAGGGCGGCAGCGGCGGCGATTGACAGGCGCCGCAGGAAATGGTATAACAGACAGGATATAAAGATACTGTAAAAAGCGGAGGGACGGGACATGGAACGGCTGAAGGAGCGGGTGGCCCACATCGGACAATATGCGGTGACACTGCTGAAATGGATGGTACTGGGCGGCGTCATCGGACTGGTGGGCGGGATCATTGGCTCCCTGTTCCACATCGGCGTGGACACCGCCACGCAGATGCGTCTGGCCCATCCGTGGGTGCTGTACCTGATGCCGGTGGGGGGCCTTGCCATCGTGGGGCTGTATCGGCTCACCAAAACGGAGGGAAAGGGTACCAACGACGTCATCGCCTCCGTCCACTTCGGGGAACAGGTGCCGGGGCTGCTGGTGCCGGTGATCTTCGTGTCCACGGTCATTACCCACCTGTGCGGCGGCAGCGCCGGACGTGAGGGCGCTGCCCTGCAGATCGGCGGCGGCATCGGCTATCAGGCGGGGCGGCTGCTGCGTCTGGGGGAGAAGGATCTGCCGCTGGCTACCCTGTGCGGCATGAGCGGCGTGTTCGCCGCCCTGTTCGGTACTCCCCTGACGGCCACGGTGTTTGCGCTGGAGGTCATCAGCGTGGGCGTTCTGTACTATGCCGGACTGGTGCCGTGCCTGACGGCGGCCTTGACGGGCTATCTGGTGTCGGTGCTCATGGGGGTGCCGCCCACCCGGTTCACGGTGACGGTGCCGGGGCTGGAGGTGCGGACCATGCTGCTGGTGATGGTGCTGGCGCTGCTGTGCGCCGTGGTCAGCATCCTGTTCTGCCGAGGGCTCCACGGAGTGGAGCGTCTGCTGAAGCGGACGCTGAAAAACCCCTATCTGCGGGTGGCGGTGGGAGCGGCGGTGCTCATCGGCTTGACGCTGCTTACCAATGGAGACTACAACGGCGCAGGCATGGAGGTCATCGGTCGGGCCATCGCCGGACAGGCGGATCCGTGGGCATGGGTGTGGAAGCTGCTCTTCACCGCCATCACCATCGGGTGCGGCTTTAAGGGCGGCGAGGTGGTACCCTCCTTCTTTGTGGGAGCCGCCTTCGGCTGCGTGGCGGCGGGCTGGCTGGGTCTCCCGGCGGGCTTCGGGGCCGCTATGGGGCTGGTGTCGGTGTTCTGCGGGGCGGTGAACTGCCCGCTGGCCTCCATCATCCTCAGCGTGGAGCTGTTCGGCTCCGGCGATCTGCTGTATTTTGCCATGGCCTGCTCCATCAGTTATCTGATCTCCGGCTACTGTGGGCTGTACAGCAGCCAGACCATCCTCTACTCCAAGCTGCGGGCGGAGTTCATCAACGTCCGAACCCACGAGTAAAGGTACATAAGAATACGCCTGCCGGGGCATACTGAGAGAAAATCAGTGCTTCGGGAGGCGTGTTTTTTATGGAGGATATCCTGCAGCAGGGGGGTCAGATCACCCTGACGGCGCTGGGGTCGCTGGCGGCTCTGTTTCTGCTGACCAAGCTCTCCGGCAACAAGCAGGTGTCCCAGATGAACCTGTTTGACTATGTGATGGGCATTACCATCGGGTCCATCGCCGCCGAAATGGCCTCGGAGCTGGAGTCGCCTCTGCGGCCCCTTTGGGCCATGGTGGTGTATGGGCTGACGGCGTGGGGCATCGCCCTGCTGACCAACAGATCCATCCGGGTACGGCGGTTCATCACCGGTAAGCCACTGATCCTTATGGACAGCGGCGTCATCTACCGGAAAAACCTGCGACGGGCTCGGATGGATCTCAACGAATTTCTCATGTACTGCCGGGTGTCGGGATATTTTGACCTCAGCCAGATCCAGACCGCCATTTTAGAGCACAACGGCACGGTGACGTTCCTGCCGGCGGCCATGCAGCGGCCGGTGACGCCGGCGGATCTGTCCATGCAGCCCCGGCAGGAGCTGCTCCAGACCCCGGTGGTGCAAGACGGCCGGGTGCTGCCGGAGAATCTGCGGAAGGCGGGAAGAGACGGCGTGTGGCTGGAGCGGAAGCTGCGGGAGAAGGGATATCACGGCCCGGAGGAGGTGCTGCTGGCTATGGCGGCCGGCGGCGATCAGCTGGCGGTATATCCCATGGAGACCAAGAAGGAAGCCAGAGAAATGCCGTAAAAACAGCAGGATATTGCGTAAAATACGCAATATCCTGCTGTTTTTATCGAAGTTGCCCGGCCAGATGGCCGCTGGACCATGCCCATTGCAGATTGTAGCCGCCGCAGTCGCCGTCCACATCCAGCACCTCGCCGCAGGCGTACAGGCCTGGGACCAGACGGCTTTGGAGGGTGCGGGGATCGAACTCGTCGGTACGGAGCCCTCCGGCGGTGACCTGTGCCTGATCGAAGCCGCAGGTGCCAGTGACGGGCAGTTCAAAGCACTTGCAGGTGCGGGCCAGCGCCGCCAGTGCCTCCTCCGGGGCGTCTGCCAGGGGGAGGGAGGGGGAGAGCCCGGCGTACTTGGCCGCCATCTGGCTCAGGCGGCTGTGGAGGGCGCCGGTGAAGGCCTGTCCGCAGGTGAGCTCTCGATTGCGGAGCGCCAGCGCCTGCCGACGGCGGAGCCATGCGGCGGTGTCCGCTTCCGACTGCTCCGGCCACAGATCCAGCGACAGGGTCACGTCCTCACCAATGGCATAGCGGGAGATCTCGAAGATGGCGGGGCCGCTGACGCCGTACTCGGTGAAGAGAATTTCTCCGTGGTTCTCCGCCAGCACCTCCCGGCCCCGCCGCAGAGTGATGCGGGCGGTGTTTTTCACGCCCTTCAGGGAGCGGGGATAGGTGGGATCGGTCTTGAGCTGCACCAGCGCCGGGGTCAGCGCCGTGCGGTGGTGGCCCAGCCCCTTGGCCAGCCGATAGCCGTCCAGCACGCCGCCCACCTTGCTGCCGGCGGCGCCGCCTGCGGCCAGAATGACGCAGTCCATGCCCCGGAGGACCTCGCCGCTCTCCAGCGTCACGGTAAAGCCCTGTCCCCGGCGCTTCAGGGACGTGACCGGGTCGCCGGTCCGCAGGGTCAGCCGATCCGGCTGTCCCTCCAGCGCCAGACGCAGCACATCCAGCACGGAATTGGCGGTGTTGGAGCGGGGATACAGCTTGCCGTCGGGCTCCTCCACCGTGACAAGGCCCAGCTGGTGGAAAAAGCGCAGCGTTTCCGCCACCGGGAAGGCCTCCAGCGCAGGGCGGCAGAAGTCCGGGTCGGCTCCGTGGTAGTGAGCCGGGGAGGCATGGCGGTTGGAGAGGTTGCACCGGCCGTTGCCGGTGGACAGCAGCTTGCGGCCTACCCGGCCCTGCCGCTCCAGCAGCGTCACCCGGTTCCGGGGGTCGGAGAGAGCCGTCAGCGCCGCCATCAGGCCGGAGGCCCCGCCGCCGATGATGCAGACCTCACTCATGGCGCTGTGCCTCCAGCCGCTTGCGGGTGAGATAGCCCTCCAGCATCAGGGACGCCGCCACGGCATCCACCACCTTTTTGCGCTGTTTGGCGTTCTTTCCATTATTAAATAGGATGTTGTGGGCATCCACCGTGGTGCGCCGCTCGTCCCACAGGGTCACGGGGAGGTCTGCCGCCTGCCGCAGTGTCTCAGCAAAGGCGGCGGCCTTCTCGGCACGGGGACCCACGGTGCCGTCCATGTTCTTGGGATAGCCCAGCACCAGCTCCGTGACCCCATGCTCCGGGATCAGCCGGAGGATCTCCTGTACCACCACCTCCGCCTTGCGGCTGTCGATGACGGTGGTGAAGCCCGCCAGCGTGCCGGTGGCGTCGGAGATGGCGATGCCGGTGTGGGCGTCGCCGTAATCAATGGCCATGATCTTCATTCTCACATACCTCGCAGGGTGAATTTTTCTCTATCATACACAACTTTTCCCTCCGGCGCAACCGGTGGCAGAGAAAAAACCGGAGAAGGGGGGAGAAAAGCGCCGTTTTCATGAAAAATCTTCTCCTTTTCGTGAAAAAACGCCTTGACGGAGGGACTTGCCTGTGTTAGAATAATCCTTACCTGTGGACATGGGCTTTCTTTTCATGCGTTTTTTCGCTTCTGACGCAGAAAAGAGGCTGCGCCCTTCAGGGAGGCAAGCGGCGGTCCGGCGGGGCCGGAGCCGTCAATCTAATAAGGAGGTGCCGTTAGATGCGAGTGAAGATCACTTTGAGATGCAATGAGTGCAAGCAGAGAAACTACAACACGATGAAGAACAAGAAGAACAACCCTGACCGTCTTGAAATGAACAAGTATTGCCCCTTCTGCAGAAAGCATACGGTCCATACCGAAACCAAGTAATTGGAAGGAGAAACAGCGATGGCAGAGGAAAAGAAAGTCAAGAAGGATCACGGCAAGTGGTTCCGTGAAATGAGAAGCGAGCTGATGAAGGTGGTATGGCCCAGCGCCAAGACCACGGCCAAGAACACCGGCACCGTGCTGCTGTGCTCTCTGGGTGTGGGCGCCTGCATCTGGATCTTTGACGGCGTGGCTGTGCTGGCCGTCAAGACGCTGATCGGCCTGTTTACGCACTAAGGAGCGGAGCATGGCTGATAACGCAAAATGGTATGTCATCCACACCTATTCCGGCTATGAAAATGCGGTGAAGGCGGCCATTGAAAAGTCCGTGGTGAACCGCAATATGTCCGACATGGTCCTGAAGATGGAGATCCCTATGGAGACCGTCACCGAGGTCACCGAGTCGGGTGTCATGAAGGAAGTGGAGCGCAAGGTGTTCCCCGGTTACGTCCTCATTAAGATGATCTTGACAGATGACACCTGGCATCTGATCCGCAACATCCGTGGCGTCACCGGCTTCGTAGGAGAGGCCAACAAGGCCATCCCCCTGACGGAGGAGGAGGTCGCTGCACTGGGTGTGGAAAAGCACGAGATCGTGGTGCTGTACAACGTGGGCGATACCGTGAAGATCACGGACGGCCCTCTGGCCAGCTTCATGGGTACCGTGGAGGAGATCGACGCCGACAAGAACAAGGTCCGTGTGGTGGTCTCCATGTTCGGGAGAGAGACTCCCGTAGAGCTGGAGCTCGATCAGGTCGAGGTCGTCCAGCCCTGAGTGCGTCGGACGCACACAGGCCGGAGCATCCCCTCCGGCGCAAGTGGGAGAGACGCTGTGCGTCTCGCCAAGAGCAGGTCCGGTATTTGACCGGCTGCTACCACATTTTTATGAAGGAGGTGCCTCTTTATGGCACAGAAAGTCGTTGGTTATGTAAAACTGCAGATCCCTGCAGGCAAGGCAACCCCCGCACCCCCCGTTGGTCCCGCTCTGGGCCAGCACGGCGTGAACATCGCCGCTTTCACCAAGGAGTTCAACGAGCGCACCAAGAATGACATGGGTCTCATCATCCCCGTGGTCATCACCGTGTACGCCGATCGCTCTTTCACCTTCATCACCAAGACCCCCCCGGCTGCGGTGCTGATCAAGAAGGAGTGCAACATCGAGTCCGGCTCCGGTGTGCCTAACAAGACCAAGGTGGCCACCATCTCCAAGGCCTCCATTCAGAAGATCGCTGAGCTGAAGATGCGTGATCTGAACGCTGCTTCTCTGGAAGCTGCCATGAGCATGATCGCCGGCACCGCCCGTTCTATGGGCGTCGTCGTGGGCGAATAAGGAGGGTGTAAGAGATGTTTAGAGGTAAGAAGTATAAAGACAGTGCAAAGCAGATCGACCGTGGGACCCTGTACGATCCCAAGGAGGGTCTGGAGCTGGTATGCAAGACCGCTTCCGCTAAGTTCGACGAGACCGTCGAACTGCACGTGAAGCTGGGCGTTGACTCCCGTCACGCCGATCAGCAGGTCCGTGGCGCCATCGTGCTGCCCAACGGTACCGGCAAGACCGCCCGTGTGCTGGTGTTCGCCAAGGGCGACAAGGCCGACGCTGCCCGTGAGGCCGGCGCCGATTTCGTGGGCGATATGGACATGGTGGAGAAGATCCAGAAGGAGAACTGGTTCGACTTCGACGTGGTGGTCGCTTCCCCCGACATGATGGGTGTTGTGGGCCGTCTGGGTAAGCTGCTGGGCCCCAAGGGTCTGATGCCCTCCCCCAAGGCCGGCACCGTCACTCCCGACGTGGCCAAGGCCGTGAAGGAGGTCAAGGCCGGTAAGGTGGAGTATCGTCTGGACAAGACCAACATCATCCACTGCCCCATCGGCAAGGTGTCCTTCGGCGCTGACAAGCTGTATGAGAACTATTCTGCTCTCATCGGCGCCATCATCAAGGCCAAGCCCGCCGCTGCCAAGGGCCAGTATATCAAGTCCTGCGTGGCTGCCGCCACCATGGGCCCCGGCGTGAAGATGAACGCCAACAAGCAGATCTGACGCTGCACCGGGTCGATTCGACCCGAAACGCTTCAATATCTTCGGTAGGGTGCTTGACAAAGCGCCCGGCCGCTGGTATAATATTTGATGCGTTCCAAAGACAGCAGGTGGCGCAAGCCGTAAGTCCTGCCGAGGATGGCAAATCGATTTTGATTGCTTACACCGTCCTTGTGTCCTTGGATACAGGGACGGTTTCCTTTTTTTGAACGCACCGACAATTTTTCCGGAGGTGAAATCAAAGAATGCCCAACGCAAAAGTTCTGTCTGAGAAGCAGGCCGTCGTGGCGGCGCTGACCGAGAAGCTGCAGAACGCAGCTGCCGGTGTCATCGTTGATTACAAGGGCATCACGGTGGCAGAGGATACCACTCTGCGTACCCAGTGCCGTGAGAACAACATTGACTACGCTGTCGTCAAGAACACCCTGCTGCGCTTTGCTTTCAACAATGTGGGCCTGAACGAGCTGGACGATCAGCTCAACGGCGCCACGTCTCTGGCCGTGTGCATGGATGACCCCGTCGCTCCGGCCCGTGTGATCGCAGAGTTCGCAAAGAAACTCAACGGCAAGTTCGAGATCAAGGGCGGCTTCATGGACGGCAAGGTCGTCTCCCTGGAGACCGTCAATGCTCTGGCTGCCATCCCCGCTCTGCCCGTGCTGCAGGCTCAGGTTCTGGGTACCATGCTGGCTCCCATTTCCGCTCTGGCCTGCGTGCTGAAGCAAATTGCAGAGAAGCAGGGCGCTCCCGCTGAGGAAGCCGCTGCCGAGTAATGAGACGTTTCGTCTCGACCCCTATCTAAAAAATATCTTACAATTAGGAGGCTTATCAAAATGTCCGAGAAAGTTACTGCTATGATCGAAGAAATCAAGGGCCTGACCGTTCTGGAGCTCAGCGAGCTGGTTCACGCTCTGGAGGAGGAGTTCGGCGTTTCCGCCGCTGCCATGGCTGCTCCTGCTGCTGGTGCTGCTGCTCCCGCTGCTGAGGAGAAGACCGACTTCGACGTCGTTCTGACTGGCTTCGATGCCGCTCAGAAGATCAAGGTCATCAAGGTCATCCGTGAGGTCATGGGTCTGGGTCTGGCCGAGGCCAAGGCTGCCGTCGAGGGCGCTCCCACCACCATGAAGGAGGGTCTGTCCAAGGAGGATGCCGAGGCTCTGAAGAAGCAGGTCGAGGAAGTCGGCGGCAAGGTCGAGCTGAAGTAAGTAATTCTTCATATGGAAAAGAGCGTTCCGCAGGGAACGCTCTTTTTTTGTCGCCTCGCTCCGGTTTGGCCTGAGCTGCACGGAGCATCGGCCCGACGTTCCACAGATGAAATTTTTTCCACGCTGACTATCCAACGCTCCGCCACATTGGGGCGTGTTTTCGTGTGGAGAGATGGCTGACATCGGGGAATCAAAGGAGCCTGCATGGAGTTTTTCACGAATTTTTTGACGCTGCGGGGGGAGTATTATGCGCTGGTACCGGTGGCCTGCGCCGAGCTGGTGGCGGCTGGAACTGAAAAAGGACGAGAGCAAGCGCATGGACATTGACGATTTTCTTGAAACGGTGCGGCGGTACACAGACGCAGCCACCATTACAAGGCGGATGGTTGCAGAGCTGATCGACCACATTGAGGTGTACCACGCTGAAAAGCAGGACGGCGTTACCAATCAGCGTGTCGTGATCTACTACAACTGCATCGGCGCCTTTGATGTGCCGGATCGCCGGAAAATCCCGGAGGCGACATTATCATGGAAAAAAGAAAAGGCGTAGCACTCAGCTACGCCCCGGAACGCCTTGCAGTATGAACTTTGTGGGAAATAAAAAAGCAGAGTGTCCATTACAGGATACTCAGATCCTATAAGGACACTCTGCATGGTCGGAGTGGGGGGACTTGAACCCCCGGCCTCTTGGTCCCGAACCAAGCGCGCTACCAGCTGCGCTACACCCCGTCAGCCTAACTATTATACGGTGCAGAAACGTTTCTGTCAAGAGGGAAATTTCCCTCCGCCCCGGAGGTTCTGCCCTGCCCGAAGGGCGCATACACTGAACGCAAAAGGAGGGGATGGCATGACCGAGACAAAGCACCGCCGGCCCGCCCGCCGCACACTGGCACACGGGCAGCCTCTGCGCCGCCCGATGGCCCGCCGCACACCGCAGCGCAGGCCCACCGCAGGCCGGAGGCCCCGCCCCGCCGTGGGCCGCCTGTGGCAACTGGTGGTGTGCGGAGCGCTGCTGCTGGGGGTGGTGGCCATAAAGCTGACGGCCCCGGACACACTGGAGCCCTACCGCCAGCGGCTCTTGACGCTGATGGGCGGCGACACAGATTTTACGGCGGCCTTTTCGGCCGTAGGTCACGCCTTTGACGGCTCTCTGACCGGAGCACTGGACGACGCCTACACGGCGGTGTTCGGCCCCCGGCAGGCGCAGCCCACCGCAGCCACCTACACGGCGGAGAACACCCCAGAGGACGTGTGCCTGACCCAGCAGGTGCTGGGCTTTGCCTACGCCGCCCCGGTGCAGGGGACCGTCACCGACGGCTTCGGATGGCGGGAGAGCGCCTTCCACTACGGCACGGACATCGCCGCCGACGCCGGGACCGTCATCTCCAGCTTCGCTGACGGCACCGTCACGGCGGTGGGGGACAGCAGCCAGCTGGGCAACTATGTGACCGTGTCCCACGCTGGAGGCTTTACCACCCTATATGCCCATTGCAGCCGCATTACTGCCTCCTCCGGCCAGCAGGTGGCGCTGGGCGATCCCATTGCCGAGGTGGGGGAGACCGGCAACGCCACTGGCCCGCACCTCCACTTCGCACTCCAGAAGGACACCGTCTATCTGGATCCCGCCTACTATGGCATTGGCTGAGCGCCTGCGGATCTCGCCGGGGGTGCCGCTGCTGCTGGCGGCCTTCGTGTGGCTGGCCTCCCCACTGCTGCTGGGGGCTATCCTGTCGGCGGCGGTGTGCCATGAGCTGGGCCACTGGTTGGTGCTGCGAAGGGTAGGAGGCCGGATCCAAAGACTGCATATCACCGTGTTCGGCGCCGAGATGCAGGTGGATGACCGCCGCATCTCCTACGGCGGCGAGCTGCTGACCGCCGCCGCAGGCCCGGTGAGCAACCTGCTGCTGGCGGCGGCACTGGGCCTTCTGGGCCGGTGGTGGGAGCCGCTGTATCTCTTTGCCGGGGCGCAGCTGGTGCTGGGGGCCTTCAACCTGCTGCCTGCCCTGCCGCTGGATGGCGGCCGTATCCTGTGGCTGGCGCTGGCGTGGCTGACGGAGCCCTATACCGCCCAGCGGGTGCTGTCGGTGGTGAGCCTTGCGGTGTCGCTGGCTCTGCTGCTGGGTGGCGGATGGTTCATCTGGCGGCAGGGGGGCAGCCCCTTTTTGCTGGTGGGGGCCGTGGGGCTGACCGGATGGAATCTACGGGAAATAAAGCTTGCCAAAGGGGGATAAACCGGGTAAAATAAGATGTTAAACCAAAGAATACAGGAGATATACTGTGGATAAACGATTGGAACGTATTCTGCCGCGAGTGCAGAAGCCTGCCCGCTATGTGGGCGGGGAATATAACGCCGTGAAGAAGGACCCGGCGCAGGTGGATACCCGCATTGCCTTCTGCTTCCCGGACACCTATGAGATCGGGATGTCCAATCTGGGGATGCGGATCCTCTACGGCGTCATGAACAACATGGACGGTGTATGGTGCCAGCGGGTCTTTGCCCCTTGGGGGGACATGGAGGAGGAGATGCGCCGGGCCGGGATGCCTCTGTTTGCCCTGGAGTCCGGGGAGCCTATCACGGACTTTGATATCGTGGCCTTTTCCGTGGGCTATGAAATGGCCTTTCCCGCCATTCTGAATATGCTGGATCTGGCGGGCATCCCCATCCATAGCGCAGAGCGCACCGGTCTGACGCCGCTGGTCATCGCCGGCGGCACCGCCATGTATAACGCCGAACCCATTGCCGACTTCATCGATCTGGTGAGTCTGGGGGAGGGAGAGGACATCACCGTGGAGTTGGTGGAGCTGCACCGCAAGGCCCGCCGGGAGGGCTGGAGCAAGATGCAGTTTCTCCGTGCGGCGGCCCAGCTGCCGGGCATCTACGTCCCCAGCCTGTACGAGATGACGTATCATGACGACGGCACCGTGGCGGAGATCACGCCGCTGGAGGGCGCTCCGACGGTGGTCACAAAGCGTATCGTCCACGATATGGACAAGTCCTTTTTTCCTACCCAGACCATTGTCCCCTCCACGGAGATCGTGCAGGACCGGGTGATGCTGGAGCTGTTCCGGGGCTGCATCCGGGGCTGCCGGTTCTGTCAGGCGGGGTATGTGTACCGTCCGGTCCGCAACCGCAGCGAGGCCCTGTGCGCCCAGTATGCCGTGGAGAGCTGCGACGGCTCCGGGTATCAGGAGGTGACGCTGTCCAGCCTCTCCACCAGCGACTACCCGCCCCTGACCCAGCTGTGCGACCAGCTGGAGGATTTCTGTCAGCAGCGCCATGTGAATCTGTCCCTGCCCAGTCTGCGGGCGGACAACTTCTCCATGAACCTGATGGAGCGGCTGGCCAAGGGCCGCAAGAGCGGCCTGACCTTCGCCCCGGAGGCCGGTACCCAGCGGCTGCGGGATGTCATCAATAAAAATGTCACCCAGGAGGATCTGCTTCAGTCCTGCCGCACGGCCTTTGCCGGGGGCTACAATGCCGTGAAGCTGTACTTCATGCTGGGCCTGCCCACGGAGACCGATGAGGACGTGCTGGGCATTGCCGATCTGGCGGCCCGTGTCATGCATACATGGCGGGAGAGTGCCAGCAATAAAAACCGGGGCGTCCGCATCACCGTCTCCACCTCGTGGTTCGTTCCCAAGCCCCATACGGCCTTTCAGTGGGAGCCGCAGATCTCCAAGGAGGAGTATGAGCGGCGGGTGGCCTTGCTGCGGGAGGCCATCAAGACCAAAACCGTCACCTATAACTGGCACGACTCCGACACCAGCTTTCTGGAGGCTGTGCTGGCCCGTGGCGACCGCCGGATGTGCAAGGTGTTGGAGACGGCGTGGCGCAAGGGCTCCAAGCTGGATGCATGGGAGGAGTATTTCTCGCTGGACCGCTGGCTGGAGGCCTTTGAGGAGTGCGGGCTGGATCCCCACTTCTACGCCAACCGTACCCGTTCGCTGGATGAAAAGATGCCCTGGGACATGATCTCCAGCGGCGTCACCACGGCATACCTCCGCCGGGAGCGGGAGCGTGCCTTTGCCGGGGTCACCACCCCGGACTGCCGCACCCACTGCAACGGCTGCGGCGCCAATCGACTGGTAGGAGGGAAGTGCGATGTCTAAGCTGCGGCTTCTATTCGTGAAGGAGGGGACGGCGGCCTATATCTCCCATTTGGATCTGCTGCGGACGGTGCAGCGGGCCTTCCCCCGGACGGAGTTGGAGATCAAGCACTCTCAGGGCTTCCACCCCCATCCCATCATCTCCATTGTGCTGCCCCTGCCGGTGGCCCAGTCCAGCGACTGCGAGCTGCTGGACTTCGAGGTGACGCAGGATACCGACGGCAGCGGCATTGCCGAAAAGCTCAACGAGGGCCTGCCGGAGGGGCTGCGGGTGCTGGATTGCTACGAGGCCAAGCGCCCGGTGCGGGAGCTGGCGTATCTGCGGGCGGACATGGAGATGGAGTATGACCACGGTGTACCGGAGGGCGCCGCAGAGGCGCTTATGGAGCTGTTCCACCGCCCGGAGCTGCTGATCGAAAAGCGCACCAAGCGCAAGCAGCTGGCGGAGGTGGATATCGCCCCCATGATCCGGAGCATCGCCTTTGCGGAGGAGAAGAATCTTCTTCGGGCGGCGGTAACGGTCCGGGCGCAGAACCCCGGCCTGAACCCCCAGCTGCTGGAAAAGGCTATCGCCCGCTACCGGCCGGACCTGTCCCCGGACTTTGTTCGGGTCCGCCGCCGGGAGCTGCTGGACGAGGCAGGGGAAATTTTCCGGTAGAAAAACCGTACCACCCGGAGGGATGCTTTTTCCCTCCGGGCGTGATTTTGCCCGTAAAAATGGACGGATTGCGGACACATTGTGGACGCATAAGTGGACGTTTTGATGGACAGCTCCGGTACTTTTTGGTACAATGGGGACAGAGGAACAAAGGCGGATGCCCTGATGAAGCGACTGCCCCTGATTTTGCTGTCCCTGACGACATTGGCTACCATGGTGTTCTGTCTCCTGCGGCAAGGAGCACGGCGGGACCATTCCGACCTTGTAACGCTGGCACGCTCCGGAGCGGCGGAGACCTGTACCCGATTTTCGGACGATCAGTCCCACGGAGATGACGGCGATGATTGGGGCGGCGTGGCTGCTTTCCGAACCTTCCAGCAGGCCTGCGCCCTTTTGCCGGAGCAGGGGAGCGATGCCGTATGCAGCGCCGTTTACGGGCAGCTGCTGCACCCGGATGGAGCCAAGGCCCATCTGCCGGAGATCATCGCCGTCATGGAACCTCTGGCCCAAGACCCCACGGACGCATCCGCCCGGCTGCGGCTGTATGAGCTGCGGGATCTTTTGCAGGAGGATGCGTGATTTTCGACCGTACCATGCTGGCGTACATGGATGAACAAGGGGAAATGGGCTTGTTGGAGCCTATTTCGATACTTTTTTTGTCAAAACAGGAAATAATGCTTGCATTTGGCGGGCATCTGTGATATTCTATCATGGCATGAAAAGGGCAGTCCTCTGTCGCCGGTGTCCCCAAAAAGATGGGACGCCACGGAAATGACGGCATGAACGCCTATAATTTAGGAGGAAAAATCCATGGATCTCATCAAAGCACTGAATGAAAAGCAGCTGCAGAACGACGTGCCTCAGGTGGAAGTGGGCGATACCGTCCGTGTCCACGTGAAGGTCAAGGAAGGCGCCCGTGAGCGTGTTCAGGTGTTCGAGGGTACCGTCATCGCCAAGAAGCACGGCGGCATCGAGGAGACCTTCACCGTCCGTCGTATCTCCTACGGCGTGGGCGTGGAGAAGGTGTTCCCTGTTCACTCTCCCTCTATCGTGAAGGTGGAGACCGTGCGCCACGGCTATGTCCGTCGTGCCAAGCTCTACTACCTGCGTGACCGTGTCGGCAAGGCCGCCAAGGTTCGGGAGAAGCTGTAAGCCATTTTGTGATCCAAGGCCGGGGCATCCCGGCGTGAAAAAGAGACGCACCTGCGGGTGCGTCTCTTTTTTATGCAGTTACGTTTTTGCGCCGACACACTTCTATGCCGTCATATTTTTATGCAGTACGATTTTGTGGCATTTATACGGCCACATTCTTATGCGGCTGCGCTTTTTATGCAGCCATGCTTTTTGCGCTGTGCTGGATGGAAATGGTTCTCAGGGGAACGGATCTGAGGGCGGAAGTTGGGAGCCTTGTGGATGGCCCTGCCCCTGTGCGGCGCTATGGGTCAGTCGTCCCAGCCAGCACGATCCTCCCCCGGCAGGCCGAAGGAGATGGCTTCCCGGCCGTATTTTCCACGGATGGCGTCCATGGTGCGCTCCAGCTTCTCCTGCTTTTCCTGCTGCCGGGAGACCACCGGGGCCTCCAACAGATCCAGCTGCTGGAAGGAGTCGGCGCTGTCGGTGATATACAGGGCGGTGACGGTGAGCATCCGCACCGGCTCCGGGGCCTTCCACAGCCGCCGGGTCAGCTCCATGGCCGCCTGCCAGATGTCCTTCATCAGGTGGGTGGGGGCCGGGAGCCGCATTTGCCGGGACACGGTGCGGAACTGGGCGTTCCGCAGGGACACGGACACGCCGCCGCAGTACAGCCCCTGCTGCCGCAGCCGCATGGCCACACTGTCGGACAGCACCGCCAGACCACGCTGTACTTCCTCCCAGCGGGTGAGGTTTTTGGGGAAGGTGGTGCCGTTTCCCACGGATTTCACCGGCTCCTGCTGGCCCGCCGGGCGGACGGGGCTGCCGTCCAGTCCGTTGGCGTACTCATGGAGCTGGAGACCCAGCTTGCCCAGCAGCGTCTCCAGCATCTGGGGGGAGCAGGCCGCCAGCTGACCGATGGTCTCCACACCGTACTGGTGCAGCACCCGTCCGGCGGCCCGGCCCACGAACAGCAGGTCCCCCACCGGCAGGGGCCAGACGATATCCTGCCAGTTTTCCCGGCTGATGACGGTGGTGGCATCGGGCTTTTTATAGTCGCTGCCCAGCTTGGCGAACACCTTGTTGAAGGACACACCCACAGAGATGGTCAGCCCCAGCTCCTGCCGCAGCCGCCGACGCAGAGTATTGGCAATGGCCTTGGGGTCGCCGCCGAAGAGGTGCATACTGCCGGTGATGTCCAGCCAGCTCTCGTCGATGCCGAAGGGCTCTACCAGATCGGTATACTGCTCATAGATGGCGTTGACCCGCCGGGAGTACTCCCGGTACAGGCCGTGGTGGGGCGGCAGCAGTACCAGACCGGGACACTTCTTTTTGGCCTGCCAGATGGTCTCCGCCGTCTGGATGCCCAGCCGCTTGGCAGGCTCGTTCTTGGCCAGAATGATGCCGTGGCGGGAGGCGGGGTCGCCGCAGACAGCGGTGGGGATGTCCCGCAGATCGGGGTGGCTCAGCAGCTCCACCGAGGCAAAAAAGCAGTTCAGGTCACAGTGCAAGATCACCCGATCACCCATGCGGCACACCTCCTCGAAGTCAATCATATGTTCTATTATACCACGGCCTGCGCCGCTGCACAAGAGAAAAACGCAGTCCCCTGAGAGAACGGAGGACTGCGTTTCGGGCTTACGGATGTTATTTATGCAGCAGGGGGGACAGGGGCTTGTAGATGAGGAGGCAGATGCCCACATTCAGCAGCCCCTTGAACAGGGTAAAGGGAACGTTGAACACCACCAGGCAGTTCAGCAGCGCATTGCCGGTAGGGACGTGGGCGATGGAGCCCATGATGGCCTCATACATCCCGACGATGCCCGTCATGGGCAGACCGTAGAGGACCTCGTAGGCCGGGTAGACCACGAAATAGTTGGAAGGCAGGCTCACCAGCGCCATCAGCACGGCGCCCAGCAGGGAGCCCCACAGGGCCGATTTGCGGCTCTTATGCCGCCGGTACACAAGGCCCGCCACCAGCACGAACACGCTGCCCAGCAGGAAGTTGCTGAGCTCACCTACGCCGGCGCTGGAGCCGAAGGGCAGGTGCAGCAGATTCTTCACCAACTGGATCACCACGCCGTACACAGGTCCCAGCGAGAAGGTCCCCAGCAGGGCAGGCAGATCCGACAGGTCCAGCTTCACGAAGGAGGGGATCAGGGGGATGGAGAACTCGATGAACTGGAGGACAAAGGCCACGGCGCACAGCATGGCGGCCACGGCGATGTGATGGGTCTTTTGCTTTTGAGTCATAAAAAAATACTCCCTTTTGATGTAGTAAACCCCCGGAAAGGCTTGCCTTCCAAGGTGTACGCATCAAAAAAGAGCATCACGAAAATGCCATACACGCCTTCTCTCATCCAGACTATACTGTCGGTACCGGGATCGCACCGGTTCATGCAGCTTGCGCCGCTTGCGGACTATACCGCCGGTGGGGAATCACACCCCGCCTCGAAGACAGCTATTCGGTTGTTTCCGAAGGATAGTATACGACATCCTGCGGCAAAAAGCAACCCCCTGATTTGCAAATTAGATAAACAGAAAATATTTATCGTAAATCAATAAAAAATGGTTGACAAACAGAAATGATGCTGCTATGATAGGTACAACAACGAAAGGAGTGGGCCTCATGAAGACAAAAACCATGACGAACCTGCTGCGACTGGTGCTGATAGCGGCAGCGGCGCTGTGCGGTGTATTTTTCTTCCTGTGTCTGCCTTCTTATGGGCAGGAGATCGTGCAGGCGGATCCGGAGTTTGCGTGGGCCTACTGGCCGTGCCTGGTGTGGGCGTGGCTGTTTGCGCTGCCCATCTTCGGGGCGATGATCCCCGGATGGCGCATCTTCGGCAGCATCAGCGCCCCCGGCGGAGCTTTTACCCGGAAGAATTCCCGTGATATGCAGAGGATCTCTGTGCTGGCTTTTGCTGATGCGCTGGTCTTTCCGGCGGGGATGCTTACCATAGGCATTATGGGGGCGGGCAGCGCCCCGCTGACCATTGTGATTACGCCCATGGTGGTGTTCTGCTGTGCGGCGGTGGGGGTCGTGTGCTATGTGCTCAGCCGTCTCATCGGGGACGCCGCCGCTCTCCGTGAGGAGAACGACATGACCATTTAAGGAGGGCGGAGCATGATCATATTCAATGTTGATGTGATGCTGGCCCGGCGGAAAATGAGTCTGACGGAGCTGTCGGAGCGGGTGGGCATCACCATGGCCAACCTCTCCATTCTGAAAACCGGCAAGGCCAAGGCGGTGCGGGTGGAGACGCTGAACAAGCTCTGCCACGCTTTGGACTGTCAGCCCGGCGATCTGCTGGAGTATCGGCCGGACGAGGAAGCCTGAAGAAAGTGAAAAGGGACAGGCGCTGCTGTGCAGCG
>OGYB01000494.1_pt1 | contig 25612 bp, 23 predicted proteins | sample 1576421 | NCBI WGS metagenome assembly OGYB01 (sample SAMEA3541577, study PRJEB24748) | human gut metagenome | biome: human gut; feature: human-associated habitat; material: faeces | place: China | collected 2012
CGATTTTTAGCATATCATGAGTATTTTAAATATATAATTCAGGAATCCAAGTGTTTCATTTGTAAATGTATAATTCTTAAAATTCGTGCTATGCTAAAAATCGACAAAAGTCAAGTGCCTATTTTGCCGCGTTAAGGAATGTCAAGCGGGTGGTTGTGCGATATGGGAAAAGACGGCGGAGCCTCTCTGCCGTGAGAGGCTCCGCCGTCTTTGAGTTTTTTGCCGCTTACGCGAGCGGTGAAAACATTTTGCCTGGGTTCATTATATTGTAAGGATCGAAAGCCCGCTTTATTCCCTGCATTACCTCAAGTTCTGCGGGTGATTTGTTCTCCATCAGCACCTTTTGCTTAACGTGGCCGACGCCGTGTTCGCCGCTGCCGACTCCTCCGAGCGCGATCGCCTCGCGGATGAGAACGGCGAAGAAATCTTCGGCGTGCTGCGCCCAGCGTTCCGGCGGCATCTCCGCCGGTTTGAGCGGTATCGGGTGGATGTTGCCGTCGCCGATGTGCGAGATGATCCCGATCTCGATCTTCCACTCGGCGCTTATCTCTCTTATCCTGCGTATCATCTCCGGCACAGCGGAGAGTGGCACCATGAGGTCTCCCGATGCGCAGGCGTGCGGATCGCGCGCGCGCATTCCCTCGAGTCCGTTCTGGCGCACGTTCCACATCGCCGCCGAGTCGGTGCGGCTTTCGGCGACGAAGACCTCAAAGGCGCCGCAGCCGAGGCATATTTTCCCGACCGTCTCATAGCCATCCTCGATCTGCGCCTCCGTGTCGCCCTCGACCTGTATCAGCAGGTATCCCTCGCTGCGCTCCTGTTCGGGCAGCGTGCAGCCGAGGTATTCCGTCGTGTATTTGACGAGGTTTTTGTCCATGAATTCGCAGGAGATGATGCGTTTGCCGGAGCCGATCACCTTCGCTACGCTCTCGACTAACTCTTCGACCGTCGGGTAGCAGGCGAGCAGGTTGACGGTCCTGCCCGGTTTCGGTTCAAGGTTGACGATCAGCCTGGTCACGACCGCGAGGGTCCCCTCGCTGCCGGCCAGGAGGTTGAGCAGGTTGTAGCCCCAGGTGTCCTTGCGGAAGCGTCCGCCGAGGTTGATAATCTCGCCCGAGGGCAGCACGATCTCCGCGCCGAGGATGTGGCGCCGCGTGTTGCCGTAGCGGATGACCTTGCCGCCTCCGGCGTTCGTCGCGAAGTTGCCGCCGATGAAACTCGTTTCGGTGCTCATCGGGTATCCCGCGTAGAGGAAGCCCTCTTCGGCGGCGGCGCGGCAGAGGTCGTTGGTGACGACTCCCGGTTCGACGACGGCGACGCGGTTTACCTTGTCGATCTCCAATATTCTGTTCATGCGTTCCAGCGAGAGGACGACGCCGCCCGCGAGCGGCACCGCGCCCCCGTTGAGGCCGCTGCCCGCGCCGCGCGGCGTTACCGGGATATGTTCGCGGCTCGCGATCTTCATTACCGCCGATACCTGCGCGGTATCCGCCGGTTTGACGACCGCCTCCGGCATGTGTCCCCAGATGCGGCCCGCCTGGTCCCAGGCATAATTGTCAAGGACCTCGGCGTCGTTCATTATCACGCCGCCGGGGCCGGTGACGGAGAGCAGCTCTTTATATATCTCTTCCGTTATTTTCCCATATCGCTCCATCAATGACGTTCCTTATATTTTTTGACGGCTTCGACGAGAGCGTTCAGCACCTCCATCGCGTCTCCCTGTACGCTGAGGTCGGCGACGCGGAAGATCGGCGCCTCCGGGTCCTGGTTGACGGCGATGATCGTCTCCGCGCCGGACATCCCGGCGATGTGCTGGACGGCGCCGGATATTCCAAAGGCGAGGTAGAGGCGCGGCGTTACGGATTTGCCAGACAGCCCAACCTGCGCCGAATACGGGGCCCAGCCGAGATCGACGGCCATGCGCGAAGCGCCGACCGAGCCGCCGAGAAGGCGGGCGAGCTCCTCAAGCCGGGCGAAGTTTTTCGCGTTTTTCATGCCCTTTCCGCCGGCGACGATTATCTCGGCCTCCTGCAGGGGAAGGCCGACCGCCTGTTCGGGGGTGAATCTTATGAACTTGATAAGCGATGAGAGAAGTTCCTCTCCTGGCGCGAACTCTATTACTTCGCCGGCGCGCGACGCGTCCGCCGCGAGCGGGCGTTTCGACTTGGGGCGCACTGTGCACATCTGCGGGTCGCGTCCCTTGGTCTTGATGTCGGCCATGACGTTGCCGCCGATCGCGGGCCGCGTCTGGATCAGCCGCTTGGTGGCGGGGTCTATCGCCATCTCCGTGCAGTCGGCGGTGAGGCCGCAGCCGAGCCGCGCGCTGAGCATAGGCATTACGGTGCGTCCCTGCGTCGTCGCCGAGGCGATGAGGATCGTCGGTTTGTATGTCTCGATCAGGTCGGCCAATGCCGCCACTTCGATATCGGCTTTGAAGTTTTCAAATTCGGGGGCGTCGGCGACGTATATCTTATCCGCGCCATAGCGTGCGAGCGAGGCGGCCTCTTCTTTGACGCCGCTGCCGATCACGACGCTGGCCAGCGGCGCGCCGAGCGCGTCTGCCAGTTCGCGTCCCCAGGCGAGCAGTTCGCGCGATACGGGGTGGATCTTTCCGCCGCGGACTTCGGCGAGAGTCCAGACCTCTGCGGTTTTCTTCATTTCGTGTCGCCTCCCGTCTCTTCCAGACAGTTTTTCTCTTCCAGCAGAGTCATGATTTCATTTATCGCCGCGCCGAGATCTTCGGAGGCGATGACCTTGCGCCCCTGGCGTGTCACCTTGGGGTACGTCACGTTGACGACCTGGGTCGCGGAGCCGGTGAGTCCGGTCTCCGCCGCGTCCATCGAGAGGCCGTCTGCCGTCTCCAGCGGGACCTCGGCCTCTTTGGCGCGGAGCTTGCCGCCCAGAGTGCACAGCCGCGGGATGTTCATCTCTTTTACGGGGATCACCATCGCGGGGAGCGGCGATTCGACAGTTTCGTGCCCGCCCTCGACGGCGCGCACGACGCGTATCTTTTCGTCGGTGAGCTCTTCGACGGCGCTGACGTATGAGAGGACGCCGATCCCCATCAGCTCGGCGCAGGCCGGCCCCACCTGTCCCGTTTCGCCGTCGGTGGCGCGCTCGCCCGCGAAGAGAAGGTCGAAGGGCCCCGCCTTGAGCAGCGCCCGTGAAAGGGTGCGCGCCGTAGCCAGCGTGTCGGCGCCGCCAAACTTCCTGTCGGAGAGCAGCAGCCCTCTGTCACACCCCATCGCGATGGCGTACTTGACGGCCTTCTGCGCCGCCTGCGGTCCCATCGTCACCGCCGTTATCTCAACGCCGGGACGGCTTTCTTTGATCCTCACCGCGGCTTCAACGGCGTGCAGGTCAAGAGGGTTAAGCTCGGCCTCGACGCCGTCGCGTATCATCGTGCCCGTATTCTCGTCTATTTTCACCGTGTCCACAGCGGGCACCTGTTTTACCAGTACTGCAATTTGCAAAATACCTTCCTCCTTTGAGGAATTTAAATAATATTTTAAAAAGATATACTCTATGTGCTGATGCGTCAAGGTTTTCGCGGATCTTTGCGGCGGCGTCCGCTCGTAAAAAATGAATCTTACGCCTCATTGCCACCGACAGGAGTAAAAATACCTACCGAAACACCATATATAGTGTTATAATTTTCTAGCTGAGCATATATAGCGGTTGGAGGAATAAATAATGAGATGCCCCGTTTGCGGCGCCCCGGAGACCAGAGTGATAGAGACGCGCAGTTCCGATGAGGGACGCGTCAACCGCAGACGGCGCGAATGCCCCGAATGCCAGAGCCGCTTCACGACGTACGAGCGGCTGGAGGAGAAGAGCTACCTGTGGGTAGTGAAAAAGGACGGCAGGCGGGAGGCTTTCGACAGGGATAAACTCATCCGCGGTTTTCAGCATGCCTGCGAGAAGCTGCCGGTGGCGCTGGATGTGCTTGAGGCCGCCGCCGCCCGCATCGAGGAGCGGGTGCGCGCTTCGGGGCAGGGCGAGGTATCGACGACGAGGCTTGGAGAGATGGCGGCGGAAGAGCTGCGCGGGATAAACAAGGTCGCCTACGTGCGATTTGCTTCGGTTTACAGAGAGTTCACCGATGTATCGAGCTTCACGAACGAAATAGCGAGGCTTTTGGATGACAAGGAGGCACACCGCAATGGTTGAGGAACTTATGAATAATTTCGGCAGACAGGGACATTTATTTGAAAATAAGGGAGAATCGACCGATCTTGCCCTTATGGTCGACGCGCTGGCTCAGGAGGAACGTTCCCCCTGGGACGCGAGCAGAATACGCGACGCGCTTATTATAGAGGCGGGAACGGACCCCGCCACCGCTGAGGGGATCGCCCTCGAGGTAGAGGACGACCTTTTGAAGTACGGACGCTCGAACGTCACCACCTCGATCATCCGCGAAATGGTCAACGTCAAGCTTTTCCAGCGCGGCCTCGAAGCCAAGCTCGCCGACCATTCACGCATCGGCCTTCCCGTGCACGATCTCGAGACGATGATGTTCAATAAGAACAAGGAAAACAGCAATACGAGCCATAATCCGGAATCGATCAACCTTTCGATCGCGGAGATGGTGCTCAAGGAGTACGCGCTGACGAAGGTCTTTTCAAAGGACGTCGCCGACGCGCACCTCAAGGGCGACATCCACCTCCACGACCTCGGCATGGTGAACCGCCCCTACTGTTCGGGGCAGAGCGTCGCCTATACGGCGCGCTACGGCCTCAATATTCCTTCAATAACGAGCGTTTCCAACCCCGCCAAGCACGCCGACGTCCTCCTCGCGCACATGCTGAAGATGACCTCGGTGCTGCAGAACCATTTTGCGGGCGCCATCGGCTGGGACGCCGTGAATATGTACTTCGCCCCCTACACGGTCGGCTGGGATTACGACAAATACCTCCAGCTCGCGCAGCAGCTGATCTTCGAGTTCAACCAGCTTGCGGGCGGCCGGGGCGGCCAGGTGGCCTTTACCGACGTGAACCTCTACTACGAGATACCGAATCACTTCCGCGACGTGCCGGCGATCGGGCCGGGCGGCAAGTTTACCGGCAAGACCTACTCCGAATACGACAAGGAATCGAAGATGTTCCTCCGGGCGCTCTTCGACGTCTACATGAGGGGCGACAGCCGCGGCCAGCCATTCTTCTTCCCGAAGCCGCTGCTGCACATCACCGATTACTTCTTTAAGGAAGAGGGCTGGGAGGAATGTCTTGACCACGCCTGCCGCCTATCTTCGGAGAAGGGCAACACCTATTACGTGTTTGACCGCGGCGGCGTCGCGAAGCTCTCCGAGTGCTGCCGCCTCTCCTTCGAGCTGACGCCGGAGGACCTCAACGAGGCGAAGCATCCCTGGAAGATGCGCTACTGCGCGCTGCAGAACATCACGCTGAACCTGCCGCGCGCCGCCTATAAGGCGAACGGGGACGACGGCATGCTCTTTGACATCATCGACGAAGAGATGGAGCTCGCCGCGAAGGCGCACCTCCAGAAGCGCGCCTTTATAAAGAACATCCTTGACCTCGGAGTGAAGGGGCCGCTCGCGGCGCTCTGCGTTTCGCACGACGACGAGCCCTATCTGCGTATGCGCAAGGCGAGCCACCTCATCGGCATTCTCGGACTCAACGAGATGGTGCAGGCGATGACGGGGGCCCAGCTCCACGAGAGCGAGGAGGCGGAGACCCTCGGGCGCGCCGTCATCCAGTATATGGATCTCAAATGCCAGCAGCTATCCGAGCGGTACGGCCTCAAGATCGTGCTCGAGCAGACGCCGGCCGAGAGCACGGCGCTGCGTTTCGCGAAGCTCGACCTGCGCGCCTATCCCGAAATCGCGAAGAACTACATCAAGGGGAACTTTGAGAGCGGCGAGATCTACTACACGAACAGCACGCACCTCAATTACAAGCTCGTGCAGGACCCGATCGACAAGGTGACGCGCGAGGGAGAGCTTCATCCGATGATCAAGGCGGGCGCGATCACGCACGTCTGGATGGGCGAGCACAAGCCCGATCCGAAGGCGCTGGCCTCCTTCGTAATGAAAACATTCCGGCATACGGAGAACGCGCAGGTCGCCTTCAGCCCGGAGTTCACGATCTGCAACGAATGCAGCCATATGGAACGCGGCCTCTCGGACCACTGCGAGTTGTGCGGTTCGGAGGATGTCGACGGCATCACGCGCGTCACGGGATACTTCACGCGCACTTCGTCGTGGAACGCCGGAAAACGCGGCGAGCTTAAAGACCGCGCGCGCCGTCCTGTCGAAATGCCCGCGTAAGAGATGGAAAAGACAGCGGATACGAGGGCGGGGGGATATCTCCCCGCCTCTTTTTTAGACTGGGAGGGCCATGTCGCGGCGGTGATCTTCACCTGCGGCTGCAACTTCCGCTGCCCCTGGTGCCATAACGGAGAACTGGTGACGGCGCGCGCCGGCGAGCTGTCTATTGAAAAGATAATCTTCGACATAAAACGGCGCGCGAAATTCCTTGACGGAGTCGTCATAAGCGGCGGAGAGCCGACGCTGTGGCCGGGGCTGCGCCCGCTCTTGGAGGAGCTCAAAGCGCTGGGGTTATCCGTCAAACTCGACACTAACGGGACGAACCCGGAGCTGCTGCGCGGCCTTATCCGGGATGGGCTGGTGGAACACGTCGCGATGGATGTCAAAGCGCCGCTTGACGCCGAGTCATACGCGAAGCTTACGGGAGTGCCGGTCGACATCGCGAAGATAACGGAATCTGTCGGGATAATAAAGGAGTCCGCCGCCTCATATGAGTTCCGCACGACCTTCGTGCCGGCGCTCCACGGTCCCGACGACATGCCGGCGATACGCGCCCAGCTCGGCGACGATCGGCATTGGGTGGTGCAGTGTTTTAAGCCGTCGGGATGCCTCGACGGGAAATTCCTTGAAAAAGAGGCCGCCGATCCCGAAAAATTAAAAAAAATATTGCCTGGAGTCAGAATTCGCGGCTGATATTTGATTAATTTTACGATATAATGCATTCAGTGTTCATTTCAACAAAGTCATAAAGAAGAGGTGTAGTGGAATGAAGTTAACCAAGAGTGTGGCAGTGGCTTTTTCATTGGTGCTCGTCATGGCCGGAATGGCGATGGCGGCGGAGACGGTGAAGATAGGAGTATATCTTCCCATTACGGGCGGAAACGCCATCGGCGGCCAGCTTGAACTTGACGGAGTCAAACTCGCTCACCAGCAGTACCCGACTGTGGACGGCAAAAAGATCGAACTTGTCGTCGTCGACAACAAGAGCGACAAGGTCGAATCGGCGAACGCCGTAAAGCGTCTGATCGAGAAGGATAAGGTGAGGGCGATAATCGGAACCTACGGCTCGTCGCTCGCGATGGCCGGCGGCGAAGTGGCGGAGAAGGCCGGAATCCCGATGGTCGGCACCTCCTGCACGAACCCGCTCGTAACGCAGGGCAAGAAGTACGTCTTCCGCGTCTGCTTCATCGACCCCTTCCAGGGCGCCGGCGCCGCGGACTACGCGCTTAAGGAGCTGAAGGCGAAGAGCGCCGCGATGCTCATCGAAGTCACCGAAGACTACAGCGTAGGCCTCGGCAACTTCTTCAAGCAGAACTTCACGAAGAACGGCGGCAAGATCGTCTCCGTGATGAACTACCAGAAGGGCGACCAGGACTTCACGGCTCAGCTGACTGAGATCATCAGCAAGAAGCCCGACGTCCTCTACATCCCCGCCAACTTCGCGGAGGGCGCGATCATCATGCGCCAGGCGCGCGAGCTCGGCGCGAAGTTCAGCATCCTCGGCGGCGACGCGATGGACAACCCCGAGATGGTCAAGATCGGCGGAGATTCGGTCGAGGGCTTCAGCTACACGACATTCGCCTATTCGCCCAACATGGCAGAGAAACTTATGAGCCCCATCCAGAAGCAGTTCACGGCGCAGTGGCGGAAGGCATTCCCCGGCAAAGACCCCGCGGCCCTCACCGGATGCGGCTATGACGCCTACCTGCTCATCTACAACGCGATCAAGAGCGCGAAGAGCACCGATCCCGCGAAGATCACCGCGGCCATCGCCTCAACTAAGGATATGCCCGGCGTAACGGGAACGACGACGATCAACAAGACGCATGACGCCGAGAAGTCGGTCGGCATCATCAAGATCGAAAAGGGCAAGCAGGTCTTCCACGCGATCGTCAACCCTAAATAGACAGTTGATCAGCGGCGCAGGCGCGCGGCCCGCGTCGCGACTTGATTCGGACTGCCGCGCGGTAAACATTTCCGCACGCTTGGCAGCAAAAGATATTATGGCCGCGTCCGCCCTTTAAAGGGCGGACGGCGGCCCTCGCGGTCCCGAATCAAGCCGCTTGGCGGTTTGCGCCTCTGCGCCGCCGCTCTGCTCCGGCTTTTCTGAAATCCAAAATAAAAAATGCCTTTCTGACAACGGGAGGATAAGTAAGAGGGGAAAAACATGACTTCTGACATGATGGTCCAGCATTTCTTCAACGCGCTTATGCTGGGCAGCCTTTACGGCCTTATCGCCATCGGCTATACGATGGTCTACGGCATCCTGCGGCTCATAAATTTCGCCCACGGCGACATCTTTATGATCAGCACCTATTTCGTCTTTCTTGCCATCACTGTGATGCATCTGCCGTGGATACCGGCGGTGTTGCTCTCGATCCTCGCCACCGCGGTCTTCGGCGTTATGATCGACCGCGTCGCCTACCAGCCGCTGCGCAACGCCCCGCGCATATCGGCCCTTATATCGGCGATCGGCGTCTCATTTTTCATTGAAAACCTCTGCCTCGTCATCTTCACGGGTGTCCCGAAGCCGATGCCGCGCTTCGAGCCGCTCGTCCGGGTCATGACGCTTGGCAACGTCCGCATTTTGCCGCTCGCCATATTTGTCCCGATAATCTCCTTCGTCCTGGTGGGCGCCCTGCTCTGGATGCTCTACCGCACAAAACCGGGGCTGGCGATGCGCGCGATCTCGCGCGACATAGAGACCACGCGTCTCATGGGCGTCAAGGTGGACCGCATCATCGCGCTGACCTTCGCCATCGGTTCGGCGCTCGCGGCCTGCGCCGGCATCATGTGGGCGCTGCGTTATCCTCAGATACATCCGTTCATGGGGATATTTCCCGGCCTCAAGGCATTTATCGCGGCGGTCCTCGGCGGCATCGGCTCCGTGCAGGGGGCGATGATCGGCGGCCTGCTGCTGGGATTCATGGAGATCATGCTCGTCGCCTTTTTCCCGGCGCTCTCCGGCTACCGCGACGCTTTCGCCTTCGTCCTGCTCATACTGATACTCTTCTACAAACCGACCGGCCTGATGGGCGAGAAGCTGGAGGATAAGATATGATGAAAAATTCGACCAAACTTACGCTCAACGTCATCTGCCTCGGACTCCTCGCCCTCTTCCTCTGGTGGGCGCAGGACAGCCTCGACGGCTACAAGATCCAGGTGCTGAACCTGATCGCCGTCAACGCGATCCTCGCGATCAGCCTCAACCTCATCTACGGCTTTACCGGCATGTTCTCCCTCGCCCACGCGGGCTTCATGGCGATCGGCGCCTACGTGACGGCGATCCTCATCCTGCCGGCGGCGCAGAAGGAGATGATGTACATCCTCGAACCGATGATGTGGCCCTTCTCCGTGATGCACGCCCCCTTCTTCATCGCCGTCGTCGCAGGCGGACTCGTCGCGGCCCTCGTCGGCCTGCTGATGGCGCTTCCCTGTCTCAAACTCGGCGGCGACTATCTCGGCATCGCGACGCTCGGCTTCGGCGAGATAATCCGCGTCCTCTTCACGAACATGACGCCGGTCACAAACGGCGCGCTGGGGCTGAAAGGCATCCCGGCCTACGCCAACCTCGGCTGGAACTATTTCTGGTGCGTACTGACCTTTTATGTGATCGTCAAGCTGCTGTCGAGCAACTTCGGCAACACCCTGCGCGCCGTGCGCGACGACGAGGTCGCGGCGAAGGCGATGGGCATAAATACCTTCCGCACCAAGACGATATCCTTCGTCATCGGCGCTTTCTTCGCCGGTGTCGGCGGCGCTCTGATGGGCAGCCTCATCACCACGATAGACCCGAAGATGTTCAACTTCCAGCTCACCTTCAACATCCTGATGTTCGTCGTCGTCGGCGGCCTCGGCTCGATAACCGGCTCGCTCATAGGCACGGTGGTCATCACCGTGCTGCTTGAGTGGCTGCGTTTCGTCGAGGACTCAATAACGATCTTCTCGTGGGAGTTTGCGGGGGTCCCCGGTATGCGAATGCTGATCTTCTCGCTGCTTTTGCTCTTCATCATCCTCTACCGCCGCGAGGGAATAATCGGAGGCTACGAATTCAGCTGGGACAGCGCCGCGCGCTTAGCGAAGCGTATCTTCCGGGGAAAGGGGGCGCGCGCCAATGGCTGATACGATACTGAAAACTGAGGACGTCATGATAAAATTCGGCGGCCTCACCGCCGTCAGCGGCTTCACCATAGAGGTCGAGCGCGGCTCGATAACGAGCCTCATCGGTCCGAACGGCGCGGGAAAGACCACCTGCTTCAATATAATCACCGGTTTTTACAAGCCGACGTCGGGGCGCGTCATCTTTGACGGCTGCGACATCACGCCGCTGGAGCCGCACGTTGTCTGCAAGAGCGGCGTCGCGCGCACCTTTCAGAACATCCGCCTCTTTACCGGCGGCACCGTGCTGCAAAACGTCATGACCGCCTGCTGGGTGCGCCAGCGGGCTCCGTGGTGGAGCGCGCCGCTCTATCTGCCGCTCTTCCTCCGCGAAGAGCGCGAGATACGCGGGCGTTCGATGGAGCTGCTCGAGGCGGTGGGGCTGGACAAGCTCGCGGGCGAGGTCGCCACGGGACTGCCCTACGGCGCGCAGCGTCGTCTGGAGATAGCGCGCGCCCTCGCGACGAACCCGAAGCTGCTGCTCCTCGACGAACCTGCCGCGGGCATGAACCCGCAGGAAAGCCAGGATCTGATGGACTTTATCAGAAGCATCCGCGATAAATTCGACGTTACGATATTGATGATCGAGCACGACATGAAGGTCGTCATGGGCGTCTCCGAATGGATACGCGTGCTTGACTACGGACAGCTCATCGCCGAGGGCACGCCGGCGGATATCCGCTCAAACCCGAAGGTCATCGAGGCATATCTCGGCAAAGACGCGGCCCGCGCCGGAGAAAGCCCCACCCGCAAGGCGGCCTCCGGCGGGCGTCCGTGCGAGGGGGAGGAATCAGACCATGCTTAAGGTCGAAAATCTTTCGGTAAATTACGGCGGCATACAGGCGCTGCGCGGAATATCCCTTGACGTGCCGATCGGGAAAATAGTCACCCTTATCGGCGCGAACGGCGCGGGCAAGAGCAGCACGCTGCGCGCGATCGCCGGCCTTGTGAGAAACAAGAGCGGCAGCGTCACCTGGAAAGAAAAACACCTGATAGGGCTCCAGCCGGAGCACGTCCTCGAGCGCGGCATCGCCCTCTGCCCCGAGGGACGCCGGATCTTCCCGCACCTCACGGTGCTTGAGAACCTCAAGCTCGGCGGCTACAGCTGCAAGAATAAAGACGAGGAAGCTGCGGGCATAGAACGCGCCTTCACGCTCTTCCCGCGCCTGCGCGAACGCTCATGGCAGAAGGGAGGCACCCTCTCCGGCGGCGAACAGCAGATGCTGGCCGTCGGGCGCGCGCTGATGAGCGATCCGGAACTGATAATGTTCGACGAACCGTCGATGGGACTCGCGCCGATCCTTGTCGAAGAGGTCTTCAACATCATCGAACAGATAAACAAGGAGGGGAAGACGGTCCTGCTCGTCGAGCAAAACGCCTTTGCCGCGCTCAAGATCGCCGATTACGCCTACGTTCTGGAGGTCGGCGAGATCACCCTTCAGGGGCCGGGAGATGAACTCCTGAGAGATCCGCGCGTCGTCAGCGCCTACCTCGGAGGGTAAAAAAACCGGATAATTTTTTATGAAACGAGCCTCAGCCATCGTCAGGCGGAGGCTCATTTGCAATATATACCGCCGCAGGGCGAAACCAGCCGGCGCGGGCTATCCTACCAGAGGGCGATCCTCTTCTCCGGCGCGAGGTACATGCCGTCCCCGGGCTTCACATCGAAGGCGGCGTAGAATTCCGGCATCTGCTGGACGTTTACATTCGTGCGCAGATAAGAAAGCGGGTGGATGTCCATTTTTAGATAGTATTCCTCCGCCTCCTTGGTCTTGCGGCTACGCCACAGCCGGGCGTAGGCCTTGAAAAACTTCGCGAAATCGAATCCCGGCACTTCGCGGCCGATCGCCGTCACGCAGGAGATGCCGCCGAGGTCGGCGATCGCCTCGCTGATCACCAGTTCGCCATCGGCCTTCACGCCGGGCAGCACCTCGATCGTCGAGAAGTAGTCGCTGATTTTCTTTGCGCGTTCGTCAAAGGCTTCGCGGTCCGCCTCCGTCCACCAATTGACGAAGTTGCCCTTCTCATCGTACTGCGAGCCATTTGTGTCGAAGGCGTGCGTTATCTCGTGCCCGATCACCATGCCGATACCTCCGAGCAATTCCTCCTCGCCTCCGGCGGGCGAATAGAAGGCGCCGCCAAGAATGCCGGCGGGGATGTTGATAGAGTTGTCAGAGCCTGAATAGTAGGCGTTGACCGTTTGCGGCGTGACGTCCCACTTGCTCCTGTCCACCTTCGTGTTCACCAGCTTGATGTCGCGCAGGCGCTCGAAGTCGGCGATGGCGGCGACGGCTTCCACGAGATTGCCGCCCTCTTTCGTATCCTTAAAGTCCAACGCTGAAAAATCCTCCCACTTGTCAGGGTGGGAGACGCGCACCGTAAGATTGTCGAGCTTGATCACAGCCTTGTTTCGCGTGCTCTCCGTCAGCCAGCTCTCGCCGTGCAGCATGTTCCGGTAGTACCCGACCACCTTCGCAATAAACCCTTCTATCCGGGCCTTCGTCTTGGGGTCGGCGTATCTTTCCGCGTATAACCTGCCGAGCGGTTCTCCGAGGTAGGCCGAAACCATTCCGTAGGCGTACTTTTCGTCGGGGACCGCGCCGCTGCTGCCCATTATGGCGTTTCCGCGTTCCACGGACCAGCCGCGCGTCTCGCGGTCCAGCAGGTTTGCTGTTGAAAACAGCGTACTGATGATGAGGTAGCTCTTTATATCCTCAAGATTCTCCGGGCGGTAGAGGTCGTTCAGGGAAGCTAGCCATTTCGGCTGCATGAGGACGAACTCGCGGCTGCCGCCGTAGCCCAGCGAATCGACCGCCGCGGTGAGCGGGAACCTTGTCGAAGCCTTGGCGAGCTCTTCCTTTGTGCGCACGTTGTAGAGGGCGGCCTGCGCCGCGGGCGAATAGAGCTCCTTCAGCCCCATCGCCTGCGCGGCCAGCTTTTTTTCGACGCGGAAGAGGCCGTCGTTCATCGCCTCGGCGCGGGCCTTGTCGTAGCCGGCCTTTTGCAGCAGCTTGACGATAAAAATATCGTTCGCCGCTTTGCGGCGTTTGGCCGAATCGCTGAGCTCCTTCGCGCGGTACTCGTCGGCATCCATCAGCAGCAGCCCCGTCGGGGCGATCGCCACCGTATTGTTCGTCGCGTCTTTGTTGTCGGGCGTTACGCAGATGTCGAAGAGTACGGAGCCGAAGTGGGGATCGCGGACGTCGGTCAGGTAGGAAGTCAGCCCGTCCAGGTCACGAATCGCCTCGATGCGTTTGATATACGGCAGCACCGGCTCCATCCCGAGGCGGCCGCGGCTCTTCCAGTCGCGCAGCATGCCGTGGAACTTCTGCACCAGCGCCGCCTCGTGGTTTTTCAGAGAACGGTCCCTTAGCAGTTTCTTTCCCTGCGCCTCCACCTCGTCCGCTCTCTCTGAAAAGGAGCCGACGAGCATTTCTCCCTTTTGTATCTTAGCCGTTGAGAGCCATTCGTAGTTCACCGCGCGGTGAAAATCGTCGCGGTATGAGGGCGCCTTAGCGCCGGCGGGGAAATCGGCGATGTCCGAATTGACCCATGCCGCCTCCGCGCTGCCGGCAACGCAAAAAAACGCGGCTGCAAACAGCAGTGCGCACTTAAACGCGCCGGTCCATGATTTGATCATTTATCCTACCTCCATCGTGCCTACTCTCACCATCCGCGCCGCCGACAACAGGCGCGATTCACGGAGAGGCTGCCGATATTGTAGCATAACTGCAAATACGGACCGGCGTGTCCTTCTATGGATATAACCCATGCCTTTTCACGAAAGATAATGTCATTCCTCTGACGGCATGGGTTATTTTGTTTGGTATAGATATATTGCGTTGTTCTTTAAACTTTTTCTCCGGCTGTTTTTACAGGAATTTATCCCTGACCTCTTTAAGCAGGACGCCGCCGTCGATGAACTCGTAGGCCTTGCGGATGTCGGGCGAGAGCGGGCGGTCGCTTTCGTAGAGTTTGAGTTCCTTACGGAACTCGCTGAAGGCGATTTTCGTGCCTCTGCCCAGCTCAAGCTCCTGCCCGCGCTTGCGCAGCTCCACCGCCTGGCAGGCGTGCATCATCTCCATGCCGTAGATGTACTTCATGTTGTCGATCGCTTTTCTCAGCTTTTGTACGACGAGCGGCGTGTTGTTGGCGTGGTCCTCGATCGCGCCCGCCAGCGCCATGTAATCCACGGAGCAGGGGTTGGAGAGCAGACGGATCTCCGTGTCCATCATCGTGAAGGTCTTCTGGATGGTACCGAAGCAGTGCGAGGCCCCGCCGTCATGGCTGAGGAAGCGCGGCAGTCCGGTAAGTTCGGGATTCGCGAGCTTGATCATGCGGTAGCAGGAGGCGCGCGATACGTGCGAGAGGACGATGGCCAGCAGTTCAAATGCGGTGCTGAGCGAAGTCACCTCGAAGTTGGAGACGGAGATCATGCGCCTTTCGTCCGTGAGGACGCAGGGGTTGTCGTCGGTGCTGTTTATCTGTGTCAGCAGCGCCTCCTCCGCGTAGCGGACCGCGTCGCGCAGGGTGCCGTTTATATGCGCCGCGCCGCGGTAGCAGAGCGGGTCCTGGAGCGGCCGCCGCGGGTCGGGCTGATAGATGTAGCTGCCCTCGAGGTATTTGCGGATGCGTTCCGCGCTGTACTGCTGTCCCCTGTATTTGCGGGCCGCCAGAGCCGATGGGTCAAGCGGCGAGGTGTTTCCGTTCAAGCCTTCGAGCGCGAGGGCGGATACTATCTCGCCCGTGTCCGCGAGGTCTTTCAGCTCTTTGAGCGCCAGCGCCGCCTGCCCCGCGGAGAAGGAGTTGCTGCAGACGATCGCCAGTCCGTCCTTCGGCCCGAGCTTTACCGGCTCGAGCCCCGCCAGTTTGTGGGCCTCAGCGGAAGAAATGCGGCGTTCCTTATAGTTGACGTCGCCCTCGCCGATCATCGCGAGCCCGATGTGTGAGAGCAGCGTGATGTCCGCTTCGCCGACGGAGCCCCTTTCGGGGATGACGGGATGGATGCCCGCGTTGAGAAATTCCGCGTAACGGCGCGCGATCGCGGGCTGTATCCCGGTGTTTCCCTGAAGCAGGCAATTCAGCCTGACGGCCATCACCGCGCGCACCTCGGCTTCTGAAGCCTCGGGCGCGATACCCAGAGAATGGGAATAGATGAGTTTGCGGTTGAAGTCGTCTATCTGGTCGGCCTCGATTTTGCGGTCTTTGTTCCAGCCGACGCCCCTGTTGAAGCCGTAGACCGGCGTTTCGTCGCGGGCAAGGTCATAGACGAGCGTTCTTGCCGCTTCGAGTTTTGCCTCGGCCTCGCGGCTTATCTCCGCCCGGGCCCCTTCGACCGCGATCGCCCAGACCTTTTCCACTGTCAGATCGTTGCCTGTGAGTATAATTTCCATTGTAATACGCCTCCGATTTTTATTGTTTTGTTATTTCATTAATAGAGAAGATGTTGTGTCTATGAAGCCGTGCCGGGCGCTCCCGCGCGCCGCGAGATGATTTTTTCAAAGACGTCCGCGGCCGCGCCTCTGATCGCGTGGCGCTTGTAGGGCTGCGAGGCGCGCCCCGGGATAGCCTCGTCCACCTCGCGCGCGAGGGCCGCGGCAAGCCGTGCTGATGCCGCCTCGTCGGGATAGTTTCCTGCTATCGCCGTCATCGCCTCTCTCGCAAAGATCGGGGCCTTTGCCAGCGCTCCGAGCGTGACGGTGGGAGAGGCTATCCGCCCGTCCGCGTCAAAATTCGCCGACATGGCGATGCTGAGCCTGGCGATCGTGACCTCCGTGCGCGAGCCCAGTTTGACGAAGGCGCTGGCACTGCCGGCGGGCGGCAGCGGCAGCAAAACGGAGACGATGACCTGGCCGCCGGAGGGCGGGAGCAGCCTGCCTTTTTCTATCATCGAGGCGAAGGGACGTTCTGTGATCTCTCCCGAGGCGTGGGCGACGCGCAGGCTCGCGCCGTAGAGCAGCAGCACGGGAAGCATATCTCCCGCCGGGGAGACGCTGCCGATGTTGCCGCCGATCGTGCCGCGGTTGCGTATCTGTTTTGAGCCGACGTGCGCCGCGGCGTCGGCAAGCGCGGGGAAGTACCGGCGCACCGCCTCCGCGGAAGCTATCTCGCCGAAGGGGACCGCCGCCCCTATCTCCAGCGCGTCTGCTTTTTTTAAGACGGCGCGCATCTCTTTAACGTCGAGCACATTCAGCAGCAAGTCGGGGCGCGCGCGGCCCTCTTTGATGGCGACGACGAGGTCCGTGCCCCCGGCGACGACCTTGCTTTTTTCAGTCATCCTGGGCAGCGCCGCCGTCAATTCCGCGAGGTTTGTGGGAGAGAGCATCTTCGCGGCCTTCATCGCCGTGCCTCCGCTTCCGCCGCATCGAGGACCGCGTCGACGATGGCGCTGTAGTCGCCGCAGCGGCAGATGTTGCCCGCCAGCGCCAGCCGCACCTCCGCCTCCGTGGGGCGCGGGGTTTCCATGAGCAGCGCCGAGGCCGACATCAGCATGCCGGGCGTGCAGTAGCCGCATTGGACGGCACCGTGCTTTATAAACGCCTTTTGCAGCGGCGACGGCTCTCCGTTTTGAGCCAGTCCTTCGACCGTGAGAAGGCTTTTTTTGTTTATCTGCCCCGTGAGGACGAGACAGGCGTGGACCGCTTTTTTGTCGAGAATGACGGTGCAGGCTCCGCATTCGCCCTCGCCGCAGCCCTCCTTCGTCCCTGTCAGCCCCATCTCGTCGCGCAGGAAATCGACGAGCCGTTTTGTGGGATCGACGTTCATCCTGTATTTTTTATGGTTGAGTTCAAAGCTGATCATCATCGGGAACCCCCTCCGTCGTTATCCATTTGATTATCCTCTCTGGCGTCAGCGGCAGCGCCGTTATCTCCTTGCCCAGCGCGTCGCTCACGGCGCTCGCGATGGCGGCGGTCCCCGCGATCGTGCAGACTTCGCCGATCGTCTTCGCGCCGAAGGGCCCCTCGTCGCCGCCCTCTTCGACGAGCACGACCCGTACCCGCGGCATGTCGGCGCTGTTGAGCGTGTGATAGCGGCTCAGCCGGTCGTTTTTTGGATTTCCCGCGGCGTCCACGGCGACGTCCTCGCAGAGAGCGTAGCCCGCGGCCATCTGGATGCCGCCGCGCACCTGGTTTTCCACCATCTGCCGGTTCAGCGCGAAGCCTACGTCGTTGACGGAGAGGAAGTCGGTCACCCTTACCATGCCGGTGAGGGTATCCACCTCCGCCTCCGCGAAGTTCGCGACGAAGGAGCCGGGGTTGGAGACGCCCTTCCATTCCACCGCGTCGTAAAGGGCGACGCCTTTTTCCATCAGCGCCCGGGAGGCGGCCTCGGCGTAACTCATCTTTACCTCCGGGTGTGACGCGGAGATGACGTATTCATCGCGCAGCTCAAGCTCCGTCTCCGGCAGCCCGAGCAGCGAGGCCGCGGCTTTCAGCAGCGAATCCTTCAGGGCGAGGGCGGCGCGCCGCGCGCACTCGCCGGCGATGAAGGTCGTGCGGCTGCCGTATGAGCCGAGGTCGAACTGCGTGTATTTCGTGTCGCCTTCTGTGACATATATCTTGTCGGGAGCGACGGACAATATCTCCGCGGCGATTATCTGCAGCGAGCGCACCGTGCCGCAGCCGACCTCGTGCACCGATGTCTGCAGACAGACGGAGCCGTCCTCGTTCATCTTTATCGTCATCACGGAGAGGTTGCTGGGGCGCGGATAAAAGCCGTTCTGATAGCCGCCGTAGGCGACGCCGATGCCTCGGCGCAGGCGTCCCTTCTCACGGGGGCGCTTCCGACGCTCGTCCCAGGAGAACTCTTTTGCTCCGATCGTCAGGCAGTCTTTTCCGCGGCAGTTGCCGAGGGAGAGGCCGTGCGCGATCTCACTGTCGCCGGGGTCGTAGGTGTTGCGCAGCCGCAGCTCGACGGGGTCGAGCCCCAGCCTGCGCGCGGCGGCGTTGAGGAATATCTCGAGCGGCGTGACCATCTCGGGAGCGCCCCAGCCGCGCATGCCGCCGCCGATCGGCGTGTTCGTATAGATCGCTCGTCCCTTGAAATGGAAGGAGGGAAACTTATAGCTCCTTGTCATTTTTGCCTTCATCGTATCCTCAAGGTTGACCGCGTTTCCCGCGTAAGCTCCGGCATTGGCGTCGTTGAGCACATGGCATTCCGTGATCCGCCCCTCTTTGGTGAAGCCCATTTCGATCGCCGTTTCCAGCGAGGGCCGGCAAGTGGTGGAGACGATGGCCTGCCGCCGGCTCAGATGCAGCCTCACCGGCCGTCCGCTCTGCAGCGCCGCGTAGGCGGCGTGAGGCTCGTATATAAACTCCTGTTTGCCGCCAAAGGAGCCTCCCATCGGCACCTTGACGACCCGCACCATATTGTAGGGGAGGCCGAAGAGGTCGCAGACGACGGTCCTGACGCCGTAAATACCCTGCGTCGGCGTCCATATCGTCAGCTCGCCGTTTCTATAGTCGGCCAGATAGGCGTGGGTTTCCATAGTTATATGGTTCATCTGCTGCGACGAGAGCGACGACCGGCAGCGGCCGCTCTCCGCCAGCCCCGCTTCCGCGCCGCCGCCGCAGGAGAAATCAACATTGCAGAGGATGTTGCCGCCGTCATGTACGGGGCAGGCGTCCGGAGCCGTGCTTTCGCTCATGGAGACCGCCGCCGGCAGGTCTTCGTAATCGATGACGAGCCGGCGCGCGCCCTCTTCCGCCGCCTCCCTGCTCTCGGCGAGGACGCCAGCGACGACGTCGCCGACATAGCGCGCGCGGTCCGTGTAGAGCAGCTTATCCTCGGGCACGCCCTGCTGGAGCGGCGTCTTGCGGCAGTTGTTGTACCTCTTATGCGGAGAATTCTCGTAGGAGAATACCTCGACTACTCCCCGCAGCCGGCGCGCCGCGCGTGAATCGACGGCGCGTATCCTCGCGTGCGGGTGCGTGCTGCACGCCAGCTCCAGATAGAGCATCCCCGGCAGTCTGATGTCCGAGGCATATATCATCTCGCCGGTCGTCTTATAGACGGCGTCGTTGATAGGATATGATCTGCCCGCGTAGCTGTAATTTTCTTTCAAGGAAATCCCTCCCGAAGAATCAGTCTGAAAGAGCGACCGTTCCCTTATCCGCGTCGAGCCTGCATAAGACGCCGTCGGCGGCGTTTTCATAAAATTCTCCCGGCAGCCGGTCGACAAGCGGGATCTTCATCAGAATGGCGCAGGTGACGAGGATCGTGTCTGCGTACTCGACGATCATTCCCCCCGGGCTTTTGCCGTTCAGCATCAGCTGATAGAGGCCGTCGAGCTGCACCGAGGAGCTGCCCTTGCCTCCGGGGAAGACGAGGATCTTACCAGAGACGTCGACGCCGTTGAGTGAGTGCCCGTCTTCAATGACCCGTCCCGTCTTCGGGTCGCACATGTAAAAGCAGATATCGTCGGCCGAAATTAAAAGCTCACCGCCGGCCGCTCCCGCGGCGATCCCGCGGCAGCCGTATTCTTTATCCGGCATTGCATTCAGCATCCTTCCCGAGAGCCGCGTCAAGACAGCGCGCGAGCGGCATCACGGAAAAATTCAGTTCGCGCCGCGCCGTATAGTAGCAGCATTTAGGCGAATCGGTGAGCAGGCGCTTTCCCCTCAGAAATCCCCAGCAGGGCTGGTCGACGCAGGTATCGCCGATGACCGTCACGTTGCTCTCTTTCAGATCTTTTCCCATCGGCAGGCGCGAAATCTGCGCGGCCACAGCGGCGGAGGTGAGTATCCAGACCGGGATCCCTGCCTTTCTGCCGGCAAGACGCCGGTGGACGAGGCATATCTGCGAAAGCGAGTAATGGGGGCAGCCAAGAATGACGCCCTCCGCGCCGGCGGCTGTGCCGAGAAGCTTTTCCTCCGCCTCGGCCAGCTCCCTATCCGTCACTGTCAGCTCGCGTATCGTCCCCGTGCCGCGGCGGGCAAACTCCGCCTCGGGCGTCACGCCCTCCACGTGGAACAGCGGGACGCGTCCGGCGGTATTCAACTCCGCGCCCAGATTGATCAATCCCTCCGTGCTCGCGCGGAAGCCGCCCCTGAACAGCGGCACATTGCGGCCGATCTTCTTCGCAGCGGCCCAGCCGAGGAGGGAAAAATCAAATTCGTCCGCGATCTCCCGTTCGACGTTCACATATACGGAGGCCCTTCTGTTCTCTTCGAGCAGCAGCCCGTAACGCGGCGTGAGCCCGACGATCGCGGAACAGAGCGCGCTCTGCGCCGACTCCGGATTAGACCGCGCGCCGACGACGGAATTGACGAAGGCTGTCGCGCTCGATTCTGAAAAGGCGACGTTCTCGCCGAGCCGCGGCAGATTGCCGTCCAGATAGGGCGTGCAGGTAAAGTTCAGGATAAAGCCCATCTCTTTATAGGCGGCGCGGCAGCGCTCCGTCAGCTTGACGTTCCTGTCGGAGGCAAAGCCCCCGCCGCCGAAATAATCTATGTCGAAACCGGGATTGACCGTCGCACAGATGCGGGCCCGGCTGCCGCCGGCGAGCATCTTCTCCGCGAACCACAGATCGGCCTCCTGATTGCTCAGAGAGACATGGGCGCGCGCGACCGGCACGAATACGTCGGCCTCCATCGCTTCGCCGATGCCGGCGAGTATCTCCATGGCAAGAGCCGCGCCCTCGCCCTCCGCCCCGCGCAATATGGAATTTTCACGTTCCGTGAGCCTCACCTTGCCCGCCCCCCTCTCAGCTGTGACAGTTTTCCGTAAAACCGTCTATTGCCAGCGACTGCCCGCTGATTTTTTCACCGGCCGGCGAGCAGAGGTAAACGCACATATCGGCGATGTCCTGCGCTTTGATAAAGGTGCGCAGAGCGGTTTGACCGAGATAACCCTCACGGACCTCCTGCGGCGTCAGTCCGAGCTTGGCCGCTTCGCGCGCGATAACGCCCTCGATGCGCGGCCCCTCGACGCAGCCGGGACAGATGGCGTTGACCCTGATCTTAAATTCTCCCAGCTCCAGCGCGACTGATTTCGTAAAACCGATCGTCGCCCATTTTGATGCCGCGTAGGGGGTCCGGTGCGGATAGGCGAAGAGGCTGGCGGTGGAACCCAGATTGATGATCGCGCCGCCCCCCGCCGCGATCAGAAGAGGCGCGGCGAGCTTCGTGCAGAAGAACTGGCTGTCGATATTTGTCTTCATCGTATGCGCCCACTCCTCCGGCGTCACCTCATCGACGCGGCCCGTCGGCCCCGCGATCCCAGCGTTGTTTACAAGGAAATCAAGCCCGCCCATTCCGGCCTTTATATCGCCGAAGAGCTTCTCCACATCTTCATAGCTGGCGACGTCCGCCACGGAATATGTCAGTCCCGGCATCTCCTCGCGGCACCGCTCCAGTTTCTCCGCCGTGCGCCCGCAGATATGCACGCGCGCGCCGCTCCCGTAAAAGGCGGCCGCGATGGCCTTGCCTATCCCATCCGACCCCGCCGTGACGAGAACTCTTTTATCTTTTAAAAAGTGCGTCAAGTGAAAAACCTCCGATTATCAAAATTTGTAATTCTGTTTGATGTTATGTTGTGATAAAAAATGGGACACTTTGTCCTGTTTTACTCACGATGATGGTATCATTATTTTTTTTGCCTGTCAAGATTTTACGGGAGACAATTTAAAAGTGCGCGCGGGTACTTTTTAAGGAAAACCGGTAATATGGTATGATAATTCATCAAGGCTGAAAAATGGCCTTGCCAATATGTTCGGGACGGTGAAAGGCATGGAGATGTCCGCAATAGACAAGGCGGTAACGCTGCTGGAGATACTGGCCGCGTCAAAGGAAGAAATGAGTATAAGGGAGTTGGAAAAGCAATCCAATATATCAAAATCGACGATCCACAGGGTGCTGCAAAATTTACAGCAGCGCAGCTGGGTCGCTCAGAATACGGAGACCGAACGTTATAACATCGGGCTGCGGTTTCTGTTTTTATATAACACCGATTCGTTCTACCGCCATTTTTTGGACGTGGCGAGGCCGTTGATGGACCGGCTGGTTTCCGCGACGGGGCAGACGGCGCTGATCTCCGTCCTGGATAAGCTCGAGGGGCACTGCATATTTACAAAAACGCCGCCGACGCTGCTGCAATACGCGGCCTACCCGGGAATGCGCTTTCCCATATATGCCGGAGCGACCGGAAAAATTTTGCTGGCCTTCGCGCCCGACGATATCAGGGAGAAGGTCATCAATGACAACAAGGTCCAGGTCGCGCCGAATACGATCATCGACGAACAGCGCCTGCGGGAAGAGGTCGCGAAGATACGCCGCGACGGCTACGCCTTCAGTACGAAGGAGCTCCAGAATCAGACGTCGGGAGTCAGCGTCCCCATCCTGACGGCTAACGGCGAGTTGATAGCGCAGTTCGGCATAGCGGGCCCGGCGGCTGATTTTGAAAACAAATTCGAATCGATGCTGGAAGAGGTACAAAAGGCGGCTAAGGCATTCAGCGACGCTCTGAACGCGAGAACGGCCTAATGGCCGCGCGGCGTCGCAATATATATATATGTATGAAGGGAGAAATCGCAATGAAACATTCAGGCAAACTTATGGCGGCCCTTGCCGCGGCGGGGCTGATGGTACTTTTCGGAGCGGGGGCGGCGCTCTGTGCGGAACAGACGCGCGACTCGATCTCCGTCACCGGGTACGCGTCGCAGGAGTCCGAGCCGGACATGGCGGTCGTTTCGCTCTCGCTGACGGAATACGGCAAAACTGCCGCGGATACGCGCGCGGCGCTTGCGTCAAGGATAGACAAACTCAATAAATACATCGCGTCGCTGCGCATCGCCGCGAAAGACGTCAAAACGTCCGGCTACGAGCTTGCGCCGAATTACGAGATGGTACGCGAGAAACGCGTGCAGAAGGGCTATGCCGCCTCCGCCGTGTTCACGGTGACGGTGCGGAATATGGCGGGCCTTGGCGCTGTTATTGACGGCAGCGCCGAGAAATGTTCCGCTATGATAAACGACGTATCATTCGGCCTTCAGAACAGGGAAGAGATCGAGCGCGGCCTGCTCGCGGCCGCCGTTGAGGACGCAAAAGGGCGCGCCGTGGTCGTCGCCTCCGCTGGTGGGCGCAGGCTCGGCGCGCTGATCAGCGCGAGTATCGGCTCCGCCGGCGCGGCGCCGCAGCCGCGCATGATGAAGGGGTTTGCGGGCGACGCGATGAACGCTGCCGCGGCGCCCGCGACGCAGCTTTCCCCAGGCGTGATAAAAGTCGCCGTCTCGATGTCGCTCGTATTCGAGCTGGCGAACCGCTGATAAGCGCGCTCCGCCATGCGCTTTCCGTATCCCGCCGCTAACGCCGCTCTCGACAGTCAGGCGGATGGCTATTCCGCACGGATTCAGCCGGATCCGCTGCCGGGTCGTGTCCGCTTAGCAGCGGTGTTCACAGCGGCCCGAAAACTTTAACGAAAAATTATCCAAACGACAAGTCGGCGCGGCGGGAATCAAATCTCCGCCGCGCCGATCGTTATACGTTTATATTATTTTTTCCTGCGAAGCGCGAGAGGCAGGAGCGCGATAAGCGCGAGCGAGCCAATGCCGGCGCTGGTTTTGACGATCACCGCTGGGGCGGTCACAGTGCCTTTGACGCCGTCCATGTCATATCGTCCGCCGTATACTCAAGTTTTACCGCCAGGCGGGCCAAATGTACAATTAGCTCCGCGGCAGATAATATCACACAGAAAAGGAGTATGTGATATTTTTTCTGTTTATTGACAATAAAAACGAAAGTACACAAGGCGGACATGCGGCGTATGCTTGATCGCAAAGGTTATTTTTTCGCCGCCTCAAACTCGGCCTTGATCTTCTTTCTCAGCTCTTCGTCCGTAAATACTTTGAGGCAGATGTCGGCGATGATGCGTGCTCCCCGGACCAGCGCTTCGTGCCCCTCTTCCGATGTCGTCGCCGCGGCGAATTCCCGCGTGTGGAGGTCGAGGTTCCGCGTCGTGATCGCGAACTCGGGCTGGATCGCGGGACAGCGGTAGGAGACGTTGCCGACGTCGGTGGAGCCGGTCGCCGGATGTCCGTTGGTACAGATGACGCCGTATTCGGCCATTGTCTCTTCGGCGAGTTTTTCCGCCGTGAGGTTCGGCAGCATCGGCGCGAAGCTGCCCTCAAAGTTTTCCCAACTGACCTCGGTGCGCGTCGCTGTCGCCGCGCCGCGCGCGCATTCCAGCACGGCGGCGGTCAGCTCCCTCTGGATGTCCTGTCTCGGCGCGCGCGCCTCCACGCGGCAGACGGCGCGGTCGGGGATGATGTTCACCGCGCCCTTGACCTCCGTGATATAGGCGGCGAGGCGGCAGTAGTCGTGCATGTGGATGCGCAGCATGTTCAGCGCGTCGATGAAGAGCAGCATTCCGCTCTGCGCGCTCCTGCCGCGCCACGGGGAGGCGGCGGAGTGAGAGGTCTGCCCCGTGAAGGTGAAGTCGAAGCCGTCGATGCCGAGCGAACGATAGTCGGCGAAGCTCTCGCCCGCGAAGGAGTGGAACATGACTGCGAAGTCGACGTCGTCAAAAACTCCCTCGCCGGCCATGCGTATCTTCGCGCCGTCCGTCTCCTCCGCCGGCGTGCCGATGACGCGCAGTTCGCCGGCGACGTCTCCCATCGCCTCACCGACGGCCATACCAGCGTAGAGCGCCATCGTGCCGTGCAGGTTGTGGCCGCAGGCGTGACCGATCTCCGGCAGCGCGTCATACTCGACCATCACCGCGACGACGGGTTTATCCGCGCCGTTCTTCTTTTTCGCCATGAACGCGGTCGGCAGGCCAAGGTATGGGTACTCCACCTCGAAACCGGCGGCGCGGAGCTTTTCCGTCATCAGGCGGCTCGTTTCGTACTCCGCTTCCGACAGTTCCGGGTGTGCCGCGAGGTAGTCGCTGAAGGCGACCATCTCGCCGGCTCTCTCTGTTATATGACTCTGTGCCTTGCCGAATATTTCTTTAGACATTATCATCATCTCTCTCATGGACATTTTTCTACATTTTATCACCAGAGAAACTTATATCCTAAAATATTCGGGGACGGCCCGACTTTTACATCACACCAGAGTTAAAACCATCCGAGCCGTTGCTACAACCGATATTTTTCTCTTATCTGAGCAAAAGGTTCTGTTATGCTATTTTATCCCCTTAAGAAATCTGTTAAAGACTTCCTGCTTTGGA
>OGYB01000507.1_pt1 | contig 25120 bp, 22 predicted proteins | sample 1576421 | NCBI WGS metagenome assembly OGYB01 (sample SAMEA3541577, study PRJEB24748) | human gut metagenome | biome: human gut; feature: human-associated habitat; material: faeces | place: China | collected 2012
GGATGCGGCGGGCACTTTTTTGAAATATCCGGCTTGCATCACGCGGCGATTTATGCTACCATGTGGTTAGTATATACTAACCACAATAGGAGGCGCCTATGACAACATTCTATGGGATCCTCATCCCGTTTCTCGGCACCACGCTCGGCGCGGCCTGCGTGTTCTTCCTTCGCAAAGCGCTCGGCGACCGGCTGCAGCGCGCCCTGACCGGCTTTGCCGCCGGTGTGATGGTCGCGGCCTCCGTCTGGAGCCTGCTCATCCCGGCCATCGAGCAGTCTGCCGCGCTCGGCCGTCTTTCGTTCCTGCCCGCCGCCGTCGGCTTCTGGATCGGTGTGGCCTTCCTGCTGCTGCTCGACCGCGTCATCCCCCACCTGCACCGCAACGCCGGTCAGGCCGAGGGCCCGCGCACGCAGCTGCAGCGGACGACCATGATGATCCTCGCCGTGACGCTGCACAACATTCCGGAGGGCATGGCCGTCGGCGTCGTCTACGCCGGATACCTGACCGGAACGGCCCGGATCTCCGCCGCCGGAGCGCTGGCGCTCTCGCTCGGCATCGCCATCCAGAATTTCCCGGAGGGAGCCATCATCTCCCTGCCGCTGCGCGCTGAGGGCCAGAGCCGCATGCGCGCCTTTGCAGGCGGCGTGCTCTCGGGCATCGTCGAGCCGGTCGGCGCAGTGCTGACCGTTCTGGCCGCGCGCTTCGTCGCCCCCGCCCTGCCCTATCTTCTGAGCTTTGCGGCAGGCGCGATGCTCTATGTCGTCGTGGAGGAGCTGATCCCCGAGATGTCCGAGGGCAAGCATTCGAACATCGGCACGATCTTTTTCGCCGTCGGCTTCAGTGTGATGATGATTCTGGACGTCGCGCTGGGCTGAATCGCGCCCGTTTTCGCAGCGATTCCATGTAGAGTCTCATACATATGGTCAAAATGCCGAAAAGCGTTTTTCGTGCTGTCCTTAGCAGGACAGCACGTTTTTTATATTGCATATGCAGCATATTATCCGGAATTTTCCTGTTTTTTCTGTCAAAATCCCGCCGGACACGCTGTGGCTCCCTTTGCTGCAAAAAATGCAGGAAAACGTTGCGACAGCGGCGCTTTGCGCAGTTTTTGCTGTTTTTCACAAAGAGAAAATCAGCTTCCCGTAACAAGACTTTCTTGTCAGTTCTCCCAATTTTTCCCTCAGGTCTCCCCGCTTCCTTTACAATTTCTTTACAAAGTGTTAGAATATTGCCGACGGAACCTGTGATGAATGGTGGATTTTTGTCACGATTTCCAAAACGTGCAGCGCAGCTGCAACTACAAACAAAGGAGTCTTGAAATGAAACACATTGCAAAGCGTCTTCTCTCGCTTCTGCTCGTGGTCTGCCTCGTTCTTTCCGTGGCAGTCATCCCGGCAGGCGCGGCAGAGACCAAGCTGACCTCGGTCTACGCGTCCTACGCAGCCGAAGGCCACACGAATGCCCCGGTCGCGGATGACGTCTTCGAGGCGAAGTCCGATTCGATCACCGTCAGCATCCTGACGACCACCGATATGCACGGCCGTGCATACGACTGGGACTCCTACAAGAACAGTGCCCTGAGCAACAACTTCCTGCAGGCGGCGAAGCTCGTCGCAGAGCGCCGCGCCGCCGTGGACGACAGCATTCTTATCGATGTTGGCGACATTCTGCAGGGAAGCGCGCTGAGCAGCTACAACATTCTCCAGGAGGGCGGCGAAAACAGCCCCATGGCGACTGCGCTGCGCTACATTGGCTATGATGCCTTTGTGCTGGGCAACCACGAGTTCAACTATGCGCCGCAGATTCAGTGGAACTACTACAATCTGCTGACCTCCACGGACAAGGCCGTCGCCGGTCAGCCCGTCGACGTCATCTGCTCGAACGTCGTGGAGACGGAGACGAACGAATCCGTGTTCTCCCCGTACAAGACCTTCACCTACAAGTTCGAGGATGGCACGACCTTCACCATCGGTCTGCTGGGCTTCGAGAACATGAACAACGCGAACTGGGACGTCGCCAGCCACTATGAGGGCTGCACGTTCGGCCATCCCGACAACACCGAAAAGTCCTATGTCTATGAGTGGGAAAACTACTACGGCAAGGAAATGCAGGAGAAGTGCGACTACATCATCGTCGCCATGCACAGCGGCGAGGGCAATCCTGACATCTACAATCAGGAGAACCAAGGCGGCTACTTTGCAACGCATACCACCGGCGTTGACATGCTGCTGACCGGCCACAACCATCAGAGAAACGCCGTTACCCTGCAGAACAAGAACGGCGAGAACGTCCTCGTTATGAACGGCGGCGGCTCCACCCTCGGTGAGACCGTCCTCACCCTCACGAAGGGCGCCGACGGCAAGGTCACCGTTACCGCAGCCGAGTCCACCATGCATCCTCTGAACTCTGCCCTCGGCAAGGACGAGAACGGCAGGGACATCCGCGTCCCCAGCCCGGATTTCAAGTCCGGCGACCCCAACTACGACGGTCTGAAGGACCTCATCACTCCGCTCTTCGAGCGCTCCGATGCCTTCGTCAACAAGAAGATCGGCACGGTCTCCGGCACCTGGGACACCATCTCCAACTACTACCTCACGCAGAGCGATTCCTATGATCTCGTCCACAAGGCACAGATCTGGGCCGCCTGCACCGACAACAACATCGACCCGACGAAGGAGCACGTCATCTCCATGACGACGCCGGTCGCAAAGCGCGGCTGGAGCGTCAGCTCCCTGCTGGCCGACGGCGCAACCTCCGGCGACATCAGCCTGCGCGACTGCTACTCCCTGTATCAGTACGACAACAACACCCTCTACATGATCCGGATGACCGGCGCCCAGCTCAAGAGCTGGATGCAGCGCACGGCGCAGAACTACCGTGTCAATGACAACGGTCAGGTTGGCGGCGGCGGTTTCGGCTGCGACACGTTCTACGGCGTCAACTACGACGTCTATGTCGGCAATCCCGACGGCCAGCGCGTGCAGAACATCACCTACGCGGACGGCACGCCCGTGAAGGATGACGACACGATCTACGCCTGCCTCAGCTCCTATCGTCTGAGCGCCACGAAGGACTCCGATGCCTACGGCTGGTTTGCCTCCACCGGCATCACCTCCAGCAGCGAAGAGGCTCTGTGGGACGCCACCGTCTCTGAGCGCTTCAACAACGTCGGCGGCTCCGTGCCCCTCATCATTGGCGAATACATCAAGGAAATGACCGCCGAGGGCAAGGACATCACCCCGGGCCGTGAAACGAAATGGGCCGTCCACGCAGAAGCAAATCCCGTGAAGACCATCGAGGTCTTTGAGACCACCGACGTGCACGGCTACCTTGTCGACACGTCCTCCGGCAACGAGTCCACGTTCCAGTACCGCATGGCCTACATCGCCAATGTCGTGAACGAGGCGCGTGCCAATGCCGAAAACGACGCCGTTCTCCTGCTTGACGGCGGCGACATCTATCAGGGCACTCCCGTTTCGAACCTGACCTACGGCAACGCTCTGCGCGCCGCCTTCGACGCCATGGGCTATGACGCAGTCTCGCTCGGCAACCACGAGTTCGACTGGGACGTCAAGGCCTATGCCGCCGATGAGGACGGCACCATGCCCGCCTATGAGATCGGTGAGTTCAAGGGCGACAGCAATATCCCCGTTCTGGCCTATAATCTCTATGATGCAGGTACGACGAACCGCGCCTCCTTTGTCAAGGACTATGTCATCGTTGACAAGGCCGGTGTGAAGGTCGCACTTGTCGGCTACATCCCCGACTACTCCATGGATATCATGACCGCCAAGATCGCCCCGTATGACATCGACCCGAGCATTGAGAAGCTCAATGCGAAGATCGAGTCCATCGTTGCAGCCGAGAACCCTGACGTCGTCGTCGTTGTGGCGCACGCCAGCCCGCGCGGCCTTGCAAACAGCGTCAACTCCGAGCTTGTCGACCTCGTCGTCGGCGGCCACTCCCACAGCGTTTCCTACGGCGTCGCCGACAACGGCGTGGCCTACATCCAGGGCAACTGCCAGGCGAAGGGCTATGCCAACGCCAAGATCCAGTTCAACACCGAGACGAAGGAAGTCACGGTCGTGAACCCGAGCTATGTGAACACTACCGGCCGCGACAACACGCAGAACCTCTTTGACACCGAGGGCAACACGAAGCTCGACCCGACCGTTCTCGCCATCAGCCACGCCTCCTGGGATGCGGTGAAGGGCGACATGTCCGAGGTCCTCGGCGTTGCAGACCAGAGCATCACCCGCCGTGCACCCATCGGCAACAGCAGCAGCACTATCGCGGGCAACTGGCTGGCCGGCCTGATGCTCGAGGCTACGAAGGAACTCAACACCGTCGTCGCCTTCACGAACAGCGGCGGCATCCGCTGCGACCTTCTGGCCAACGAGGGCGAGACGACCCGCACCGTCACCGTCGGCGATATCTACGCCATCACCCCGTTCGGCAACCGCCTCTACACCTATGACCTCACCGGCGCGGAGCTTGCCGCTACCGTTGAGAATTCCTTCAAGAACAGCAATTACGGCGATCAGTTCTCCGGCATGGTCGTAAAGTACACGGCAGAGCCGGACGGCAAGGATGAAAACGGCCGACCGGTCCGCGGCGCCCGCACCGTCGTGTCCATCGTGCTCGATGACGGCACCGTCGTCGACATCAAGGACAACACGAAGACCTACCGCGTTGCCGTCAACGAGTACTGCGCCACCCTGCCCGGCTCCGTCTTTGAGAACAAGACTCCCGTGCAGAACGTGAACGAGGCTCCTATTGACAACATCAGCGCCATCGAAGCTCTGCGCGCCATCGGCAAGGCCAACAACGGCAAGCTGCCGCTGGACCTGACCGAGCGCTGCGTGAAGGTCGAGCTTGTGGAAGAGGATCCCTGCGAGCAGTACACCGACCTCGATGCAAACGCCTGGTACGCCGAGAGCGTCCACTTCGCTCTGGTCAACGGCCTGTTCGTCGGCTTCGGCGATGGCACGTTCCGTCCGGAAGCCGCGCTGAGCCGCGCCATGGTCGCCACCGTCCTGTACCGTCAGGCGGGCAGCCCGGCCGTCACCGGCACGAGCACCTTCCCCGACCTCAAGGATGACTGGTATGCTGACGCCGTCGCATGGGCACAGGAGGCCAAGGTTGTCATCGGCGATGACAAGGGCCTGTTCCGTCCGGATGACGACGTCACCCGCGAGGAAATGGTCACGATGCTCTATCGCTTCGCCGCCTCCCAGAACATGGACACGACGACGACCGGCGATCTGAGCAACTTCACTGATGCCTCCAGCGTGCAGAGCTATGCCACTGAGCCCATGACCTGGGCTGTCGGCAACGGCATCATCCTCGGCATGGGCAACAACGAGCTCGCCCCGCGTGAGAGCGCGACGCGCGCCCAGTTTGCCGCCATCACGGCCCGTCTGGCTGCGCTGAAGTAAGCGCAGGGATACGGCCCTGAACGCATAAAAATGATCCAGCCAGGGTTGGGAGTGATCCCACCTTGGCTGGATTTTTTACGATTTATATTCTCTTACTCCGCGCGGTACACGACCTCGCCGTTCACAAACGTCATCCACGCCTCGCCGCCGATCGTCGTAAGCGGGTCCGCCGTCCAGAGGACGAGGTCCGCATCCTTGCCCGGCTCAAGACTGCCGACACGCGCATCGATGCCGAGGCTGCGGGCCGGGTTGATGGTGATGGCGTGCCACGCCTCCTCCATCGGCAGACCGGCCGAAGCCGCCAGTCCGGCCGCCAGCGGCAGATACTGCAGCGGAATGACCGGCGCATCCGTGATGATGCTGACCGTCAGGCCCGCGCGGTACAGCGTGCCCGCCGTTGTGAAGCTCTTGTTGCGCAGCTCGACCTTCGTCTTGCCGCCGAGCGACGGTCCGACGAAGACCGGGACCTGCTCCTTTGCCAGCTCGTCGGCGATCAGCTCGCCGTCCGTACAGTGGTCCAGCGTGAGCTTCAGGCCAAACTCGCGCGCGATGCGCACGGCCGTCAGGATATCGTCCGCGCGGTGCGCATGGCACTTGAGCGGGATCTCGCCGTTAACGACGGGCAGCATGGCCTCGAGCTTCATGTCGAACGCCGGATTCTTGCCCGCCGCCTTGTCGTCGCGGTAGCGGAGCGTGCGCAGCAGCAGCTCGCGCAGCAGGGCGGCGACCGCCATGCGCGTCATGGGGCTCTGGCGCTTGTCGTGGCCGTAGCAGCCCTTGGGATTCTCGCCGAAGGCGCACTTCATCGCGGCGGGCGCGCGCAGAATCATCCGGTCGACGCGCTTTCCTGCCAGCTTTACGATGGCGAACGTGCCGCCGACGACGTTTGCGCTGCCGGGTCCGGTGCAGGCCGTCGTCACGCCGCCGCGCAGGGCCAGCCCGAAGGCCTCGTCCTGCGGATTGATGGAGTCGATGGCGCGCAGCTGCGGCGTCAGCGGCTCGACGATCTCATTATAATCCATGCCCTCCCAGCGCATGCCCTCGTTGTCGAGGCCGATATGGCAGTGCGCCTCCACGCAGCCGGGCGTGAGCAGGCGGCCCTGCGCATCGAGAGTCTCAACGCCCTCCGGCGCGTCGACCGTCTGGCCGACGGCGGCGATTTTCCCGTTTTCGAGGAGCAGGCAGCCGTTTTTCAGGTCCGGCCCGGCCATGGTCTTGATATTTGCGTTGCGGATCAGCAGCATCGTTGTTCTCCTTTCGTGCGCGGTGCGCACCTGGTTTCTATTTCCAGTATAACGGCACGGCGTGCTTCTGACAAGTGCTTTTCTTTTTCATTCCAGCCGGTTTCGTGTTAAATCCGCATAAATTTCGTGTAAAATCGTCTTTTTTTCATGTTTTTCCGAGCTTTTCTGACGAAAAGACATATTTTCACGCAAACGAAAAATTTTTTCGGCCAAACCTGTGATATAATCAAGTTACGGCAGCAGGGGCGCGGTCCGGATCATCCGCACGAGCCTGCCAACCGCCGCACAAAGGGAGGCCCGCCATGCAAAACCGGATCGTCATCTTCGATCTCGACGGAACCATTTATCAGAACAGCGTCTTTCACCGCGGCTATCTGCGGACGCTTGTTGCCGGGACGTGGGCCGAGCCGCTGGAGGCGGACCTTGTCCGGCTGGCAGAGGCGATCTTCGCCGGGCGTAAGCTGGACATGAACCGTTTTTACCGCCGTGGGCGTGCAGAGGCCGCCACCGTGCCGGAGCTCGTGCAGGCCCTGCGGAAGCGGGTGCTGCCCGGCATGACCTATGCCGAGGCGCTGAAGGCCGACGATGTGGTCTATCTCGGCGACGCGTGGGCCGTTCTGGCCTACCTTGGCGATGCGCTCGGCTGTCTGGACGGCGACCGTGCCAATGAGGTCTATCGCCTGACCCGCCTGCAGATGGAGCGGGCCGGGATGCACGGCGACCGCGGGCTTTATGAGGCCATCATGCGGCTGGAGCAGCGCTGCCGTGTCGTTCTGCTGAGCAATTCCTACGAAGAGACCGTGCGGGAATTCCTGCGGCAGCTCGGCTTTGCCGGAGCGTTCCGCGAGATCTGCAGCAGTGCGAACAAGCCCTACGGCATGATCGCGAGCCTGCAGGCTCTTGACCCTGCGCTGCTGGCGCGGCCCGAAGCCCTGATCAGCATCGGAGACCACGCCTTCAATGATCTGATGCCCATTTCCGCCATCGGCGGGCAGACGCTCTGGATCGACCCTTATCCGGGCATCCACGAGCCGGAATATACCTGGTGTGTCCACACGCTTGCGGAGCTTGCCGCATTTCTGGACACCATTTCCTGAGCAGTGAGCGTCATCCGACGTTCCGATAAAAACACGAGACAATGGAGGAGAAAACACATGAAAGCACGCATTCTTGCCCTTCTGCTTGCTCTGGTCATGGTCGCGAGCCTGTTCGCGGCATGCAGCGCAGGAAAGACGGACGCTTCGGGCGCCAGTACCGGAGCCTCGCAGACCACCGATGACAGCAAGACCACCGAAGACACGAAGCCCGCAAAGACCGAGAAAACGAAGATCGTCTACTGGCACGCCTACACCGACCAGCACGAAGAGAAGTTCCTCGAGCTTGCAGCCGCCTTCAATGCCTCGCAGGACGAGTACGAGCTCGTCGCCGAGCAGCAGCCGTACAGCGAGATCGACAGCAAGACCATGCAGGCGGTCCGCAACGGCACCGGCCCTGACCTTGTGAACATGTATCCGTCTGACGCCGTCAACTATCTGAACGAGGGCCGCCTTGTCGACCTGTCCGTTTACATCAACGACCCGGAGATCGGCATCCCGAACTTCAAGGACAACGTTCCTGCCGGTCAGTACAGCGAGATCACCCAGTGGGGCGACGGCATCTACGTCTTCCCGTGCACCACGGCGGGCGAGGTCCTGTTCTACAACAAGACCATGTTCGACAAATATGGCCTCGAGGCCCCGAAGACCTGGACAGAGCTCGCAGAATGCAGTAAAATCATTCACGAGAAGGAAGGCATCCCCGGCTTCGGCACCGACTCCCTCGTGGACACCTATCAGTGCCTCATCATGCAGGCCGGCAGCGGCTACATCGACGAGGACGGCAACTATGCCATCGACGAGACCATCGCCAAGGAAAAGCTCAACTGGTTTGCAGACCTTGTGAAGTCCGGCGACTTCCGCCTTGTCGGCGAGGACGTCTTCTTCTCCGGCCCGTTCGGCAGCCAGGCCGTCGCCTCCTACATCGGCTCGAGCGCCGGTGTCAGCTATGTCGAGCTGGCCGTAAACGATGCCTTCGAGATCGGCTGCGTGCCCATCCCGCAGGAAGGCCCCGTCCGCTACATCTCCTCCTGGGGCAACAACTTCGCCTGCCTCAGCACCGATGAGGATCACGCCCGCGGCGCCTATATGTTCCTGAAGTTCCTCACGTCCACCGAGAACATCGTGCAGTGGGCCGAGGCCTTCGGCACCGTCCCCATCTATAAGGAAGCCCGCGAGAGCGCCGAGTTCCAGCAGTTCGCCGAGACGAACATCGCCGTCAAGGCCCTGACCGAGGAAGCCGACGACATCGGCATGCTCGCCAGCGTTCCCGGCGCAGCGGCCATGCGCACCGAGATCGACAAGATGGTCCAGAGCGTTGCCCTCAATGTCAGCGACGCCGACACCGCCTATGCGGCCTTTGAGGCAGCCTGCCGCGAAGCTCTCGCAAAGTAAATACCGCCCATTCCAACAGGCGGACGTCCCGGCGGACGTCCGCCTGTACGCAGACCAGCGCATTCCGGCCGGGCCCACACCCGCCGCCGTTCCAACAGGAAGGAGAACCTATGTCGAAAGTCCTTGTATTCTGTATCGATGCCCTCTGCGCCTCCGACGTCGCGCGCATGCGCCGCATGCCGCACTTCGCGCAGATCCTGGAGCGCGGTGCGCTCGTCGAAAAGATCGAGCCGGTGCTCCCGGCCCTGACCTACACCTGCCATACCTCGATCCTGACCGGCACCTATGCCGGGCGGCACGGGATCGTGCACAATGAAAAAATGACCCGCGGCGGCCATCTTGACGCGCCGTGGTACTGCATGAAATCGGACGTCCGCGGCAAAACGCTGCTGGACATCGCCCGCGAGAACGGCCTGACGACCTGCTCTCTGAGCTGGCCCGTTTCCGGCGGCGCGGACTATACCATGAATATGCCGATGATCGTTCCATACAGCTATCAGGGCTACCAGCCCCAGCAATGGCTGGAGCACACGGCCACTGCAAACCTGATGGATCGTTACTTCTATAAACACGGCCGCTACCTGATGGGACCGACGCGCAGCCTTGACCTGTTCACCATGGCGCTGGCGCTGGACATCCTGGAGGACGGCCCGCAGCCGGACATCATGCTCGTCAAGCTGTGCGACCTCGACTCCGCCCGGCACACCTACGGCGTGGAAAGTGAGCAGGCCGAGACGCAGCTGCGCATGCACGATGAGCAGCTCGGCGCTATTCTGGAATGCCTGCGCCGCAAGGGCACGCTGGACGAGACGAACATCATCGTCCTCGGCGACCACGGCCAGACCGATATCCGCGATGCCTTCCTGATGAACGTCTACTTCCGCCGTCTCGGCCTTCTGACCGTCGATGCGGACGGAAAGATCGCCTCGTTCGACGCCGTCTGCCACTCCACCGGTCTCGCCGCCCTCATTGAGGTACGCGACCCGGACGATGCCGCGCTGATGGCCCGCGTGCGCGAGGTGCTTGAGGCTCTGCGCCATGACCCGGACGTACAGCTCAGCATGGTGCTCGATGCCGCCGAGGCGCAGGCGCGCTACGGCCTGTCCGGCCCGTTCGACTTTGTCGTGGAGAGCAGTCTTCCCATTGCGTTCGGCGAGTACCCGGACGGTGACACGCTCTGGCGCAGCTGCCAGCCGGGAGACAAGAAGACCGGCGTGGCGACCCACGGCGGCAGTCCGGCACGCGAGGAGGTCACAACGTTCTTCGCCGCCGGACCGGATGTGCGGCCCTGCACGGTGCACGGCAGCCGCTCCATGGTCGATGAAGCGCCCACTATGGCCGCCATGCTCGGGCTGACGATGCCCGATGTCGACGGCGCACCCATTTTCGAAATATTGAGGTGATACGGACATGCAGATCAAACTCGAACATCTGACCAAGCGTTTCGGCGACACCGTTGCCGTAAACGACCTTTCCATCACACTGGAAAGCGGCAAGCTCATCGCCCTGCTCGGTCCGAGCGGCTGCGGCAAGACCACAACGCTGAATATGATCTCCGGCATTCTCCCCGTGAGCGGCGGCAGCATTTTCTTTGACGACCGCGACGTGACGAGCCTGCCGCCGGAGAAGCGCGGCATCGGCCTTGTCTTCCAGAACTACGCGCTCTATCCCCACATGACGGTCCTGCAGAACATCTGCTTCCCGATGGAAATTCAGCGCATCCCCAAGAAGGAGCGCATCCGCCGCGCCGAGGAGCTGGCGGAGATGGTGCACATCACCCCGTATCTCAAGCGCAAGCCCGCGGAGCTCTCCGGCGGCCAGCAGCAGCGCGTCGCCATTGCACGCGCCCTGTCCAAGCGGCCGGACGTGCTGCTGCTCGACGAGCCGCTGTCGAACCTTGACGCCAAGCTACGCGTGGAGATGCGCGAGGAGATCCGCCGCATCCAGCGTGAGGCCGGCATCACGACCGTCTTTGTCACGCACGATCAGGAGGAGGCCAGCAGCATCGCCGACCGCGTCGTCCTGCTGCGTGACGGCGTGCTCCAGCAGGAGGACACCGCCCGCGGTCTGTATGAAAACCCGGTCAACCTCTTTGCCGCAGACTTCCTCGGCACGCCGCCCATCAATCAGCTGCATGGCGTCGTGCAGAACGGCCGCCTTGTGCTGGACGGCGGCATCCCCGCTGCGCTGGCGCTGCCGGACGGTCTTGCAGAGGGGCAGGAGATCGTTCTGGCCGTCCGCGCCGAAAGCATCCTGCCGCAGGGTGATACGCCCGCCTTCCGCACGACTGTGCTGGAGCGCTATTCCCTCGGTAAGGACGAGCTCGTCCGCCTGCAGGCCGGCCCCGCCGAGCTTCGCGGTCTTGTCCCGGCCGAGCTGGAGATTCTGCCCGGCGCAGAGCTGGCCGTCGGCCTGAAAAAGCGCGGCGTGTTCCTGTTTGACGCCAAGACGGGGGTGCGGTACTTATGAGCCGCCGCAAGCTGCGCACGCGCGCAGACGGTGAGCGCGTGACCTTCCGCACCTTTGCGGAGCCGGGGCTGTTCCTGCTCCCGTTTCTCATCGGTCTTCTGGTCTTCACCGTCTATCCGTTCATCAATGTCATTCTGCTGTCGTTCCGGCAGGACTACAGCCTGATGACCGGCGAATTCTCCGGCATCGGTCTCGGGAACTACGCTGAGATCTTCCATGACGCGAATTTCCTCAACGGCCTGCGCAATACGGCGCTGTACGTTCTGTTCGTCGTGCCGATCGTCACGGTGCTGTCTCTGTTCCTCGCCTCGCTGCTCAACTCGTGCACAAAGCTGCAGGGCCTGTTCCAGACGTGCTACTTTCTGCCGATGGTCACGTCCGTCACGGCAGTCGGCCTCGTGTGGAAGTGGATGTTCAACTACGATTATGGCCTGATCAACTATGCGCTGTCGCTGTTCGGCGTTTCCCCCGTGAACTGGCTGAACGACCCGCACTACAATCTTGCCGCCCTCATCATCTACGGCATCTGGAGCATGCTGCCGTTCACGATCATTCTGCTGCTCTCCGGCTTCCAGAACATCAACCCGCAGTATTACACGGCCGCGCGCATCGACGGTGCGTCCTCCGGGCGCATTTTCCGCCGCATCACCGTGCCGCTGCTGGCCCCGACGCTGGGCCTGACGATGATCGTGAACGTCATTTCGGCTTCGAAGGTCTTCTCGGAGCTGTTCCCGCTGTTCAATGGCAATCCCGGCTCGGCCTACTCGCTGTATACCGTCGTATATTACCTGTTCGACATGTTCTACAAGCAGTGGCAGCTCGGCCCGGCTGCGGCCAGCGCCGTCGTGCTGTTCGTCATCGTTTTGATCTTCACCATGCTGCAGCTCTTCATCCAGCGCAAGTGGAAGAATTATTGAGGTACCGCCATGAAAACTGCCAAAAAATCCTTTGCCTATCTCGTTCTGATCCTCGGTGCGCTCATCATGGTGCTGCCGTTCTTCTGGATGATCATCTCCTCGCTGAAAACGGCCGCCGAGGTCAACACAACTCCCCCGACGTTCTGGCCGAAGGAGCTTGTGTTTGAAAACTATGTCTACGCCTTCGAGAAGGCCCCGTTCCTGCGCTATTTCTGCAACTCCCTGCTCGTGACCATCGTCTGCGTTGCCTGCACCATGTTCACAACCATCCTCGCGGCCTTCGCCTTCTCCCGGCTGAAATTCCCGGGGCGCGACCTGCTGTTCTCCCTGCTGCTTTCGCTGATGATGATCCCGTTCGAGATGCTCATCATCACGAACTACACGACCATCGTGAAGCTCGGGCTCAACGACACGCTCATCGCGCTGATCCTGCCGTTTACCTCCAGCATCTTCTACACCTACATCCTCCGGAATTTCTTCCTGGCCATTCCGGACAGCCTCTATTATTCCGCCCGCGTCGACGGCGCGAGCAACTGGCGCTACCTCTGGCGCGTTATGGTGCCCATGTCCCGCCCGGCCCTCGTGACGATCGGTCTGCTTGACGCCATTGCATGCTGGAATTCCTTCCTGTGGACCGTCATCGCCACAAATACCAAGGAGGTCCGCACGCTGCCGTTCGGCCTTTACGCCTTCATGACCTCCAGCGGCATCCGCTATGAGCGCCTGATGGCCGCCTCGACCATCGTCGTGGTGCCGATGATCCTGCTGTTCATCTTCTGCCGCAAGAGCATCGTCACCGGCGTGTCGCGCGGCGGCCTGAAGGGATGAGCGCCATGGGAAAGATCGTCCTCGACCTGCTTTGCCACGCCGATTTCTCCGGCCGCATCCGCCCCTCCCGTGAGGATATCGGCTTTCCGGCCTTTTCCGCCGGGGTAGCGAGGCTGCGCGCGCAGAATCCGGAGGGAACGCTCCTGCTCGACGCCGGTGACGCCTTCAGCACGAACTATTGGCCCGGCCTGCCGCTCGTCGGCGCCATGATCCGCAGCAAAACGGACGTCATGACGCTCGGCAACCACGAATTTGACCGCGGCCCAGCCTTTCTGGACAGCTGCATCAGCGCCTGTCCCTTCCCGGTCCTCTGCGCCAATGTGCGCCGGAAAGCGGATGGTGCGCCCGTCCCCGGCACGAAGCCGTGGGTCCTGCTCGAGCGCTGCGGCATTCGCATCGGCGTGCTCGGCCTCACGACGGAATACACGCCCTACATGGTGGAGAAAAGCGCGTTTGCCCCGTTTGAAATGACCTCCGCCGCCGAAGCAGCCGCGCGCCATATCCCGGCAATGCGCGCCGCGGGCGCGGACGTCGTCGTCGTGCTGACGCACATGCCGTTTTATCAGGCGGCGGACGGCACGCTCACGGGTGAGCTGCCGGAACTGATCGATGCCTCGCCCGCTGCGGACGTCTGGATCGGCGGGCACATCCCCGGCGACTGCGCGCAGGTCCGGAACGGAGCCTGCGTCGTCAAGGCCGGGTTCGGCGGGGCAAGCATCGCGCATGTCCGCCTGACACTGGACGCCGCATCGCACCGCATTCTGGACCGCAGCTGCGCCGTCGTGCAGACGGACCCGAACGGGCAGGCCGATCCGGAGATCACCCGGTATATCCGCTCCGTCACCGACCCGTTCGAGCCGTATTTCCGGGAGCCCCTCGGGTCCCTGAACGAGCGCTGGCGCATGACGCTGGCCCACGAGTCGAAGCTCGGCGATTTTCTGGCCGACTGTCTGCGCTTCGGCGGGCAGACGGAGCTGTCCTACATGAACACGACCAGCGCCTGCGGCGAGCTGCTGCCGGGTGAGATCACGCGCGAGGAGCTGCTCTACTGCGCCGCATTCGACGACGAAATGTTCACCGGGATCATCACAGGCGCGCAGCTCCATGCCCTGCTCGAGGCCGTCTATGAGCCGGAGCGCTTCGGCAATAATGCTGCCATCGCCTTCTCCGGCTTCCACGCCGCAGTGGACCATACCCGCCCCGGCGGGCAGAAGGTTCTCTCTGTCACGCGGCCGGACGGCACGCCCATTGCGCCGGACGAGCGCCTCAGCGTCACGGTCAGCGCCTATATGGCCTCCGGCGGCAATGACACCGGAGCCATTGCCGGACAGATCGCCTGGAAGCCGACCGGCCGCCACTATCACGAAGCCGTCAGCGCCTATGCAAAGTCCCTCGGCGTGCTCACGGTCGCAGACTACCCGCGCCTGCACGAGACCGGCGAACCGGAAAACAACCACGCGCCCTATTGAGCGCACGGAAAAGGCCATAGATTTGTCATTGCGAGGAGCGAAGCGACGTGGCAATCTCGCAGCAGAGGACCTTCTGTTCCCGGAATGCTCCGGCGAATTCGCAGCGCAGTCCCCGCACACCGGAATGACGCAAAGAGCCGCTGCGGCGCACCGCAGCGGCTCAAATGAAACATATGCATCTTCTTATCGGAAAAGCCGTCCCATCAATTCCTCGAAAGCGAGGATGACCTTGCCGAAAAACTGGTTCGGCACGGCGCTGATGAGCGTCTGGTTGGAGGCGTCGACGAGGAACGTCAGGTCCGACATCCGCGCCAGCTTGGAATCCGAGCGGCGCGTGAAGCAGATGGCGGAAAAGCCCTTGCTCTCCGCCTCGCGCACGTCGTTGATGATGGCCTCCGTTTCGCCGCTCTGCGAGATGGCGATGATGAGTGAGGACTCCACGTTGCTCGTGATCTGGCGTTTTGCCTCCTCGCGGAAGAGCATGTAGTCATAGAAGTGGACGTGGTTGAACACCATGAAGCCGCAGATGGCAAGCCGCTTGACGATGTAGTTGGCGACCTCCTCGGCAAAGCCCTCGCCGACGACGAAAATTTTGCGCTCCTTGTACTGCATCAGCATTTTGCAGAACTGCTCGGCCTGCTCCGGCGTATAGCAGTCGATAAGGCCGCACAGCGGGTCCGGATCGCTGGAGCGGTGGCCCTCGCCGCTGGACTGCGCCAGATTGTAATAGAGTTCGCTGTAGCCCGCAAAGCCCAGCCGCTTGCACAGCTTCATGATAAAAGCCGTTGAAACATAGTTTTCGCTTGCGATCTGCTGAATGCCGACCTTGTTCCCGCCAAGCTCGATATGCCGGACGATGCTGGTGATCACCCGGCGCTCATCGTCCGAGAGCAGGTTCGTCAGAATATAGTAGTTACTCACCTCAAGTGCCGCCTTCCTGAAATTTTACTCCGCCCATGCACCCGGCACAGCCGGTGTGCGGAAAGGAATCATTCATGTCATACATCATTTCACCGCCCGAAGATGCGGCACTGCAGGCGCACCTGCATAAGCTCCGCACGCAGCTCCACGAAGACCCGGAGCTTTCGTGGCAGGAGCACCGGACCACCCGGCTCGTCCGCCAGGAGCTGGAGGCTCTCTGCCTCGAGCCGGTCCCGCTCGGTCTGCCGACCGGCACTGCCGCGCTCCTGCGCGGCGCCCTGCCCGGCCCCACCGTCGGCCTGCGCGCCGATCTGGACGCCCTGCCGATCACGGAGCGCACCGGAGCGGAATTTTCCTCCCGCGTTCCCGGCGTCATGCACGCCTGCGGACATGATATCCATATGGCCGCCCTGCTCGGCGCAGCCCGCCTGCTTGCAGCGCGGCGGGAGCAGCTGGCCGGGAACGTCCTGTTCCTGTTCCAGCCCGCCGAGGAGGCCGCAACGGGCGCCATGCGGGTGCTGGAGCAGGGCCTGTTCCGCCGCGTTCCGATGGCGGGCATGCTGGCGCTGCACGTCTGGCCCGGTCTGGCGCAGGGGCAGCTCGGCATCCGGTCCGGCGCGATCCTCTCCGCCGTGGACAGCTTTGAGATCACCGTCACGGGGCGCGGCGGCCACGGCTCCGCACCGGAGCGGGCCTGCAATCCCATCCCCGCGGGCGCTGCGCTGGCTTCGGCCCTCACAACGCTCCGCGCCAACGACCTGCCACAGGCAGAGCCAGCCGTCACGGCCGTGACGTGCATTCAGGCCGGGACCTGCAACAATGTCATTCCGGACCGCTGTATCCTGCTCGGGACGATCCGCACGTTCTCCGCACGGACGCGGGCACAGGCAAAGGCGCGGCTGGAGGCCCTCACGGCCGGTATCGCGGCCGCGTGGGGCTGCACCGCAGCAGTCGGCTGGACAGACGGAACGCCCGCCCTGTGCAACGATGCCGGGCTTGCAGCGGCAATGGAGCGCGCCGCCGTCTCCGTGTTCGGCAAAAGCGGCTGCGTGCAGATCGAGCCGCAGATGATCTCCGAGGACTTCGCCTGCTACGGAAGCGAGGTCCCGATCTGCTGCGCCCTGCTCGGCGTCGGCAGCCCGGTGGGCCTGCACAGCGCCGCGTTCTGTCCGGACTCTTCCGTTCTGCTCCCCGCCGCCCGCTTTCTTGCGGAAAGCGCATGGAGCGTGCTGGAGGACGCCCGTGCTTAAGCATGCGCTCTTTTCTATTATAGCGAAGTACGACCATTTTCGCAATTCCTATTCACGAATCAAGCCAGAAAGAAAAATCCTGCCGGTCATCACTGGCAGGATTTGGGCGGATTTATGTTAATAGGCTGTTATAGATGGGGCACGCGAATAGCCTTTGTGAAATATTTTGCTGGCGCAAACTATGAAAGAAACGCTCTCGCGTTTGTGATATTTTCTGCTTCGCAGAAAGTGATATGAAATCCACCCACCGCCGCAGCGATTTCACACGCCGCAGGCGTATATCACACCGCGAAGCGGTATTTCACCCACCCGAAAGGGTGGATTTCGTTGAAAAAAGCACTTGCTTACGCAAGTGCTTTTTTCTGGTGGGGGAAGGTGGATTCGAACCACCGAAAGCACTGCTAACAGATTTACAGTCTGCCCCCTTTGGCCACTCGGGAATTCCCCCAAATATGAACTTGTCCGTTTGAAAACACTGTGGAGCCGGTAGACGGATTCGAACCCCCGACCTGCTGATTACAAATCAGCTGCTCTACCGGCTGAGCTATACCGGCGTCTCAAACAAGCATGGTTATTATAGCGAGTTCGCGCCGTTTTGTCAACCACTTTTTTGAGATATTTCGATTTATTTTTCCGTCTGGCCGCCGCAGGTCCTCCCGGCGCTTGCGTTTTGGCCCGATCCATGCTATGATACCCCCGATCTGAAACCGTGCAAGGAGTTGGTCTGTCATGCTGCCGCAGGGCTTCCCGGAACGAATGCTGCACCTGCTCGGCGAAGCGGAATTCGCCGAATTTCTCGCCTCCTATGAGCGCCCGCGGAGCGCCGGGCTGCGTCTGAATCCGCGCAAGCCCCTGCCGGATGGCGCTTCTCTCCCGTTCTGCGAGGCGCAGGTCCCGTGGGAGCCGAACGGCTATTACGTCTGCGAGGGCAGCCGCCCCGGCCTGCACCCGTGGCATGATGCAGGCGCATACTATCTGCAGGAGCCGAGTGCCATGGCCCCGGCGCACCTGCTGGACGCGCAGCCCGGTGAGCGGGTGCTCGACCTCTGCGCCGCGCCCGGCGGCAAGACAACGCAGCTGGCCGCCGCCATGCAGGGCCGTGGCCTGCTCGTTTGCAATGAGATCCATCCGCGCCGCGCGCAGGTGCTCGCCTCAAACATCGAGCGGCTTGGCATTCCGAACGCCCTCGTGCTCAGCGAGCATCCGGCAAAGCTGGCCCAGCGCTTCCCCGGCTATTTTGACCGCATCCTTGTCGACGCCCCCTGCTCCGGCGAGGGCATGTTCCGGAAGGAGGAGGCCGCCGTGACGGACTGGAGCGAGGCGACCGTGGCCATGTGCGCCGCGCGGCAGCAGGAGATCCTCGCCTCCGCAGCCGAAATGCTGGCCCCCGGCGGGCGGCTCGTCTATTCCACCTGCACGTTCTCGCCCGAGGAAAACGAGGGCGTCATCTCCGCCTTCCTGCATGCGCATCCGGCATTTTCCGTTGAGCCGGTCGAGGCTCCGTGGTTCTCTCCGGCGCGGCCGGACTGGATCGACGATCCCGCGCCCGGTCTGGAGCATGCCTTCCGCCTCTGGCCGCATTGCCTGCGCGGTGAGGGCCACTTTGCCGCCGTCCTGCGCAGTCATGCGGACGGCGCACGGCAGGATGTTCCCACGGAACGCCCCGCTCAGCTCCCGGCAGCCACCGCAGACTTCCTGCGCAGCTGCACGCAGCCCCTGCCGGACGGCGTGCCCGTCTGCTTCGGCTCCGTGTGCTATCTGGCCCCGGCGGAAACGCCCGCTCTTTCCGGCCTGCGTGTGCTGCGCGCCGGTCTGGAGCTTGGTGAACTGCGCCGTGACCGCTTCTCCCCCGCCCACGCGCTGGCGCTCTGGCTGCACACCTACCCGCAGACGGCGGATTTCCCGGCCGACGGCCCGGAGATTGCCGCCTATCTGCGCGGCGAGACGCTGCACGGCACGCAGCGCGGCTGGACGCTGCTGACGGCCGGCGGGCTTTCACTCGGCTGGGTACGCGGCGCGGACGGCATTCTAAAGAATCAGTATCCAAAGGGCCTGCGCCGTCTGCGCTAACGGCTTCATTGGCGTTTTCTCGCCCAATTTCCGGTTCTCTCTTTACAGAATGTTCAAACTATGCTATACTAGACCGTCGAAAGAACTTTCCAACTGAATGACTGAACGTTTCGGTGGGAAGGATCCTCTGCCTGAAATTGGCGCTGTTGTTTTGCGACATATTGCATATACTCCGATCGTGAGAGGGTATGACATGAATAAATACATTATCCAGGGCGGCCATCCGCTGTCCGGCGTCGTAACCGTCAGCGGCGCAAAAAACGCCGCCGTGGCGATTCTTCCGGCAGCACTGCTCATAAACGGCACCTGCCGCATCGAAAACGTGCCGGATATCTCCGATGTCCGGCTCCTGTTGGAGATTCTGGACAGCATGGGCGCAAAGATCCGTCGCCTGAGTCCGAATACGCTGGAGCTCTGCTGCACAAATGTGCGCGATTCTGAGGCCTCCGACGCGCTGGTGCGCCGTATCCGTGCCTCCTATTATTTCATCGGCGCGCAGCTCGGCCGCTTCGGCCATGCCCGCGTGGCGCTGCCCGGCGGCTGCAACTTCGGCGCGCGCCCCATCGACCAGCACATCAAGGGCTTCGAGGCCATCGGCGCCGCCGTTGACCTCAAGGACGGCTTCGTCTGCGCCGCCGCTCCGGCGGACGGCCTGACGGGCGGCCGTGTCAATCTCGACGTCGTCTCCGTCGGCGCGACCATGAACATCATGATCGGCGCGGTTCTGGCGAACGGCACGACCGTTATCGAAAATGCCGCAAAGGAACCGCACATCGTCGATCTGGCGAACTTCCTGAACGCCATGGGCGCGAAGGTCTCCGGCGCGGGTACCGACGTCATCAAAATTCGCGGCGTCCGCAGCCTGCACGGCGGCAGCTACTCCATCATTCCGGACCAAATCGAGACGGGCACCTATATGGCGGCCGTCGCGGCCACGGGCGGCGACGTGCTCATCCAGAACGTCATCCCCAAACATATGGACTGTATCTCCGCCAAACTGCGTGAGATGGGCGTGAAGATTGCCGAATACGACGACGCCATCCGCGTGCAGCGCACGGGCGTCATGCGCCGGGCCAATGTCAAGACGATGCCGTATCCCGGCTTCCCGACGGACATGCAGCCGCAGATCGCCGTGTGCATGTCGCTTGCCTCCGGCGTGAGCGTCATTACGGAGAGCATCTATGACACGCGCTTCGGCTATTGCGCCGAGCTCAACCGCATGGGCGCGTCCATCAAGGTCGACACGAAGGTCGCCATCATCACGGGCGTGGAAAAGCTGCACGGCTGCACCGTGCGCGCCTGCGACCTGCGCGCGGGCGCTGCCATGGTCATCGCCGGACTTGCCGCCGACCGCACAACAACGATCGAGGACATTGAATACATTGAGCGCGGCTATGAAAACCTCATCGGCAAGCTCACCGCGATCGGCGCGGAGATCCGCCGTGTCAGCGTTCCGGATGGGACGGCCGTCCCCGCAGCAGTCTGAAGCGTATTCCAGCGTATTTTCTGCTCCGCCGCGGCATTTCCCGCGGCGGAGCATTTTTATGATTTGAAAAGGACCTTTTCGCTATACCTATGGATAAATTCGTATTTCTTCTCGAGCTCATCGGCACGGTGGCCTTTGCGGCCTCCGGCTCGCTGACCGCCATGCGCCGGCATATGGACCTGCTCGGTGTCATCGTGCTCGGCGTCATCACCTCCGTCGGCGGCGGCATCCTGCGCGACGTCATTCTCGGCATCACGCCTCCCCTCGCCTTCCGCGACCCGACATGCACGCTCGTGGCCGTCGGCGTGTCGCTTTTGCTGTGCATCCCGTGGATCCGCCACAGCCTCATGCATAACCACCGTCTGTTCGACGTCTCTCTGCTGCTCATGGACTCCGTCGGCCTCGGTGTATTCACCGTCATGGGCATCTGGAACGCTATGGACTTCTCGCCGGACCGCAGCACCTATCTTCTTGTGTTCGTCGGCCTGCTGACCGGCGTCGGCGGCGGTGTCATGCGCGATGTACTGGCCGGGAACACGCCCTATATCCTCGTCAAGCACGTCTACGCCTGCGCCTCGCTCGCGGGCGCGGTGCTGTGCGCCGTGCTGTGGCGGTTCGTGCCGCAGTATGTGGCCATGCTGGCCGGTATGACGACCGTCCTGCTCATCCGCCTGCTCTCGGCGCATTTCCGCTGGAATCTGCCGCGCGTGAAGGACGAAACACTCTGAAAGACTTTGCCGGAACGGTATTTCTGCCGCTCCGGCATTTTTTTGTCCGGAAAACAGGGCAAAAATCCGGGATTTCCCGAAAAAAAGGATTGACCCCCGACGTTTCGTATGATAGAATAACTCTACCTGTGAAAAAGGGCTTTTTTGTTATGCCCTTTTTGCCTGCGGACGGCGCCCGCGTAGTTTCGGCGTCCCCTAAATTTTTCTAGCCGCAGGTCATGCAGGGAGGCAAAATTTTAAGGAGGTGCCGAACAATGCGAGTCAAGATCACGCTCAGATGCAACGAATGCAAGCAAAGAAACTACAACACGATGAAAAACAAGAAGAACGACCCCGACCGTCTTGAAATGAAGAAGTATTGCAGGTTCTGCAGAAAGCACACGGTTCATACCGAGACGAAGTAAGGGAAAGGGTGAAAGCAATGGCAGAAGTCAACAAGAAGCCGAATATCTTTGTCCGCATGGGCACAGGCCTTTCCCGCTGGTTCCGCGAAATGAAGAGCGAGCTGAAGAAGGTCGTCTGGCCCTCCGGCAAGCAGCTGGTGAACAACACCGTCGTCGTTCTCGTCGCCGTTCTGATCGTCGGTATCATCGTCTGCCTGTTCGATCTCGGCGCAGGCGAGCTGATCGGCCTGCTGCGCAAGCTGTTCTAAGTCAGGACAAGCGGTATGGCAGAAACAGCAAAATGGTATGTTGTGCATACCTATTCCGGTTATGAAAATACCGTTATGGCGACCATTGAAAAAACGGTCGAGACCCGTCAGCTGCAGGACATCATCCAGCAGGTCTCCATCCCCATGGAAACCGTGACCGAAGTCACGGAAAAGGGTCCGAAGACCTATGACCGCAAGGTCTTCCCCGGCTATGTGCTGGTGAAGATGGTCATGACGGACGACGCCTGGTATATCATCAAGAACGTCCGCGGCGTCACCGGGTTTGTCACATCCGGCAGCACCAAGCCCACCCCCCTGACGGAGGATGAGGTCATTCAGCTCGGCGTCGAAAAGCGCGAGATCGTCGTTGGCTACAAGGTCGGCGACACGGTCCGCATCATGGACGGCCCGCTGACGAGCTTCAGCGGCATCGTCGAGGAGCTGGACGTCGAAAAGAACCGGGTGCGCGTCACCGTTTCCATGTTCGGCCGCGAAACGCCGGTCGATCTGGAGCTCGATCAGGTGGAGCTCTCCACCGACTGATCCGGGCAAAACGTGGGAGGGGTTCTCCCCCGCCAGAAATACGCGTCAGCGTATTACCACATTCTATTTGGAGGTGCTTATCATGGCACAGAAAGTTACTGGTTATATCAAACTTCAGATTCCGGCCGCCAAGGCGACCGCTTCGCCCCCTGTCGGCCCGGCTCTCGGCCAGCATGGCGTTAATATCGCACAGTTTATCCGCGAGTTCAACGACCGTACCAAGGATCAGGCCGGTTTTAAGATCCCCGTCGTGATCACGGTCTATGCGGACCGCAGCTTCTCCTTCGTCACCAAGACGCCTCCGACCCCGACCCTCATTCTGAAGGCCATCGGTCAGGAAAAGGGCTCCGGCGTTCCCAACAAGAACAAGGTCGGAACCATCACCAAGGCGCAGGTGCGCGAGATCGCAGAGCGCAAAATGCCCGACCTCACCGCCGCCACCATCGAGGCCGCGATGAGCCAGGTTGCAGGCACCTGCCGCAGCATGGGCATCGTCGTTGTCGACTGATCGCTGAGTCTGCCGAGGTCGCCTGACCTCATCTATGTGGGAGGATTATTCCGCATCACCACTTTAAGGAGGATATAACATTGTTTAGAGGTAAGAAATATAAGGACAGCGCGAAGCAGATCGACCGCTCCGTGCAGTATGAAGTCTCCGACGCCCTTGCGCTCGTCGTGAAGACCGCCCCCGCCAAGTTCGACGAGACCGTCGAGATCCACATCAAGCTCGGCGTCGACTCCCGCCACGCTGACCAGCAGGTCCGCGGCGCCATCGTCCTGCCCAACGGCACCGGCAAGACCCGCAAGGTCCTTGTCTTCGCCAAGGACGCCAAGGTCGACGAGGCCAAGGCAGCCGGCGCTGACTATGTCGGCGGCATGGAGCTCGTGGAGAAGATCACGAAGGAAAACTGGTTCGACTTCGACGTCGTCGTCGCTTCCCCGGATATGATGGGTATCGTCGGCCGTCTTGGTAAGGTCCTCGGCCCGAAGGGCCTCATGCCCTCCCCGAAGGCCGGCACCGTCACCCCGAACGTCGCCGCTGCCGTCAAGGAGATCAAAGCCGGTAAGATCGAGTATCGTCTCGACAAGACCAACATCATCCACTGCCCGATCGGCAAGGTCTCCTTCGGCGCTGAGAAGCTGACCGAGAACCTGAACACGCTGCTTGGCGCCGTCGTCAAGGCGAAGCCGGCCGCAGCAAAGGGCCAGTATATCCGCTCCTGCGTCGTTGCCTCCACCATGGGCCCCGGCGTGAAGGTCAATACTGCCAAGTTCTAATGCGTTTGATCATGGAGCAGCAAAGCGTTTGTCTGCTCCATGAATTTCCCCAAAAATCAGAAAATTGCTTGACAAATCCGGCATTTTCTGATAGAATATTTTCCGTTGCCAGAGACAGCAGGAGGCTTATGCCGTAACGATCCCCATCCTGCCGAGGTTACACGAAATACATGTGATTTCTGTGTCCTCATGTCTTTTGGCATGAGGACATTTTTTCGGAGGTGACACACATTGCCCAATTCCAAGGTACTTGAAAGCAAGAAGGCAATCGTCGATGCACTGGCTACGAAGCTGCAGGGTTCCACCGCTGCCGTGTTCGTGGACTACAAGGGCATCACTGTCGCACAGGATACCGAGCTTCGCAACAAGTTCCGTGAAGCTGGCGTGGAATACACCGTTGTTAAGAACACTCTGACTCGTTTCGCTGCCAACAAGGCCGGCTATAACCAGTTCGATGAGATGCTCAACGGCACCACTTCCCTCGCCACCACCACGGGTGATCCCATTGCTCCGGCTCGTATCGTCTGCGAGTTTGCCAAGAAGAACAAGAACGTTCTGAAAATCAAGGGCGGCTTCGTTGAAGGCTCCGTCCTGTCTGTCGAGCAGCTTCAGGGCTTCGGCGAGCTTCCCAGCAAGGACGCTCTCATTGCCCAGGTTCTCGGCACCTTCCTAGCCCCGATCTCCGCTCTGGCATTCTGCCTCGACCAGATCCGCCAGCAGAAGGAAGGCCCCGCTCCCGCGGAAGAAGCTCCCGCAGAAGCCTGATCCATCACTCATCTATTACACTAATTAGGAGGATTTTATAATGTCTGAGAAAATCGCTGCCCTGATCGAAGAAGTTAAGGGTCTGTCCGTCCTCGAGCTGTCCGAGCTTGTCCATGCTCTCGAAGAGACCTTCGGTGTCTCCGCTGCCGCTGCCGCTGTTGCTGCTCCCGCTGCCGGTGCTGCTGAGGCCGCTGAAGAGAAGACCGAGTTCGACGTCGTCCTGAAGGAATGCGGCGCGAACAAGATCGCTGTCATCAAGGTCGTCCGTGCTCTGACCGGCCTGGGCCTGAAGGAAGCCAAGGAGATCGTCGACAACTGCCCGAAGACCCTGAAGGAAGCCGTTTCCAAGGAAGATGCCGAGAAGATCGTCAACGACCTCAAGGAAGCCGGCGCTACCGCAGAGATCAAGTAAGATATCCCCTATCCTGCAATTTACGCCGCAGCACCGAAGTGCTGCGGCGTTTGCGTTTCCCATAAGCCTCGCAGAGTTCGCCGCCCGCAGGCGGCGAATCAATTGAGATCATTTTCTCCGGCGGCGTGTACGTCGGAGAAAATACCACTCAGTCCGTCAGT
>OGYB01000508.1_pt1 | contig 25112 bp, 17 predicted proteins | sample 1576421 | NCBI WGS metagenome assembly OGYB01 (sample SAMEA3541577, study PRJEB24748) | human gut metagenome | biome: human gut; feature: human-associated habitat; material: faeces | place: China | collected 2012
CCGGCCTTGGCCGCCAGCTTCTGAGCGGCGTTATAGCTGATGAAGGCGGCGGGCAGCTGGTAGTAGTTGGTGGCCATGCGGATGGAGCAGTCATCGGGATGTTCGGTGTCATTGTTGTACACCAGAATACCGATGGCGTTCTTCCACAGGGCGTTCTGGATCTTGGTGACGAAGGTGATGGGCTCGCCGTTTTCGTCGGTACCGCCGCGCTGCACCACAGCGATCTTGCCGGTGACGTCGATGCCCTCGTAGTCGGAGTCGGCGCCGTAACCGGGAACCATGACATAGCCATAGGGGGCGGCCAGATCGTCAGATACGTCACCGTATATCTTCAGGAGAGAAACGTAGGAGTCCAGGCCCAGGAAGGAGGTCTGGCTGTCGGTATAGGTGATCTTCTCGTCGCCCAGCAGCACATAGTTGGCGTAGATCTCCTGACCCTCCACGCTGGCGATGGACAGGTTGGCGGGGTACACGGAGGGGGCGGCCACCACGCTGTTGTCGGGGTCCCCGGTGAGGGGAGCGTCGGTACCGTAGCTGTTCATATAGCTGGAGGAGGTCTCGTTGCCGGCGGCAGTGATGACCATAATGCCGGCGGCATCCAGCTTGTTGTACACGTCGTTGATGAGGGCGTCCTCGTCCACGGTGAAGCCGCCGTAGGAGCCCAGACTCAGGTTCACGGCGTCCACGCCCAGACGGCCGGCATCCTCCAGAGCCGCCAGAATGGTGATCGTGGCGGCGCCCGTGCCGCTGTCGTCAAAGACCTTCATGGGGATGACCTGAGCGTCGGGAGCCACACCGGAGAAGGTGACGGCGCCCTCGCCGTCCACGGCATAGCCGGCGGAGATGCCGGCCACATGGGTGCCGTGCTCCAGATTTGCTGCATCCCACTTGCTGCCGGGGGCCACCTGAGCGTCCTTACCGGCGTAGTCAAAGGCGAAGGGGATCTTGGCGCTGAGATACACATCGTCGGCGGTGACACCGGGCATCAGGGCCTCGGCGTTGAGGTCGGCCGCCTGCAGAATACCGCTGACGTAGTCCTTGGTGAATTTGGCGTCTGCCGAGGCGTTGGTAAAGGCGGGATGGGCGGTATCCAGCCCGGTATCCAGCACGGCGATGGTCATGCCCTTACCGGTGAACTGATTGGTGGCCAGCGCCACCTGCAGGGCCTGCGTATCGGCCTGCTCCACGGTGGGCAGGGTGTAGGAGCCTGCCACGAAGGCACGGCTGACGCCCTTGGCGCTCTGGATGGTCTCCAGATTCTTCCGGGTGGTCCGCAGGGCGAAGCCGTTGAAGAGCATGGTATAGGAATAGGTATAATCCACCTGCTCCTGCCGCAGAGAGCGGTCCAGACGGGACTGCACCGTGGCCTGACGGCGCAGCAGGGTCTGCTGGACCTTGGCGGCGGTCTTTTCGGCTGCGGCGATGCCGGGGGTCAGAGACTGGGCCGCCAGCACGGCGGCAGCGGGCTCATCGTCCAGCTCCACCAGAATATCCACCACTTCATTGGGGTCCTGAGGCTGGGCGGTCATCTGCTGGGTGGTGTTGCCCATGGTCTGGGACAGGTCGGCGGGGGTGACGGAACGAACCGTCAGGCGCTTTGCGTTTCTGCCGCCGAGGCGGGCAGGATACATGACAGCGCCAGCACGGCGGCCATGCACAGGGAGAGTATCCTCTTTTTCATTTGCAAGCTTCCTTTCTTTCATAGAGTGTGCAGGGACAAGAGACTATGGGCCGGGGCATCCTCCTCTCGACTTTCACGAACATCAAAACGTTTCTATATTCATGGGCGCATCATAGCGCCGGAATCGAAATTTTTCAATGGGTAAATGCATAAAAGATCAGACCTCGGGGAGGTCTGATCTTTTCGGATGGAGTTGTGCGTCCTTTGGCTACAAAAGAAGGCGGCGGATATCGTACACCATGGACTCGATGGCCTCCGGGGCCAGACTGCACCGCAGGCGGCTGCCGTCCTTGGCGATACGGATGAATTCGTCCCGCACCAGCACGTTCAGGTGGTGGGAAACGGTGCCTTGGGAGATGCCCAGCTCCTTGGCCAGCTCCTGCCCGCTGCGGTCCTGCTCCTTCAGCAGCTTCAGGATATCCAGACGGCTCTTGTCACCCAGCGTTTTCAGGCAGGCCAGCAGATGCTCGTCGTTGGCGGCGTATTTCTCCGTCAGGCGCAGAATGAGCCAGTACAGCACCCCGGCGATGACGGTGATGTGGTCGTCGCCGGTGAGGAAGCGCATGGAGTTGAAGGACATGACGCAGGGCAGAAAGGTGATGCTCTGGTCGGACAGCGTCTGGGACTGGGCAAAGGCGCTCATAAGACGGGGGGTGTTCTCCCGTGTCTGCTCCAGACACTGCCGCAGCAGACGGTCCGTCTCCGGCGTCTGCATCACTTGTGCCAGCAGGGCGGCGGACTGCTCCACGAGGCGGCAGGCGGTGCGCTCGTACTCCTCCAGATGGGCGTACAGCGTCAGCAGCCGCCACCGGTCGGCAGGGGGCAGGCGGGTGAGGTCCATGTAGTCGATGAGGTCGCAGATGGTGTCCAGCTGCTGCGGCGGTGGGAGGGGGTCCTCCTGATACTGGCCCACGGCGGAGATGATGTCCCGCAGCCGCTGCTGGGGTGTGTGGCCTGTATATTTATAAGCTTTTTCGCCGCCGGGGCGAACATAATCCCAGACCAGAAACCATGCCAGACAGGTGTTGCTGCCGGAGAGAGGAGTGAACAGGAATTGCAGCGTCTCCTCGTCCTCTGACAGGTGCTCCAGCAGGTACTCCTCTGCGGCGGCGATATGGCGCACCTGCGGCACCAGCTCCCGCTCCGGGATGCCGTAGGTGTCGCAGATGCGGACGGCCTCTGTGACGGCGGTGCAGTATTTTTCCTCCGTGGGGGTGTAGTGGCGCTCCAAGGCCACCAAGGCCTCTACGCCGTATGCATTGGCCTCCTGATAGATGAAACCCATAAAATCCTCCAGAAAATTTGATGGAGATAGAAACGTTTTAATTATTCTGCAATGTATTGTACCCCCACTTCTGGCGCTGCGTCAAGCATAGGGACTTCCTCTGAGGGCATAGGCTGGCAGAAGAGGAGGGATCTGTATGCTGTCTGCGGCGTTGCTACTGCTGTCCAACAGCCTGTTTTTGTCCCTGCGTCTGACGGGGAATCCCGGTTCGTTCCCCCGGCCGCTGCCGCCGGAGGAGGAGCGGGCGTGTCTGGAGCGGTGGGCGCAGGGGGATCTGGAGGCTCGGAACCGGCTGGTGGAGCACAATCTCCGGCTGGTGGCCCACATCATCAAGAAATACTATACACAGGCGGACAATCAGGAGGATCTGATCTCCATCGGCACCATTGGACTCATCAAGGCCGTCAACACCTTCCGGGCAGACCGGGGCATCAAGCTGGCTACTTATGCGTCGAGGTGTATTGAAAATGAGATCCTCATGTACTTCCGCTCCCAGCGGAAGCTGCAGGGGGAGGTGTCCCTGTCCGACGCCATCGACACGGATAAGGAGGGGGGCTCGCTGTATCTGCTGGACGTGGTGGGGGCCGACGACACCATGCTGTCGGACCTGCAGGACCGGGAGGAGCAGCTGCTGCTGCGGCGCTTGGTGCGGGACTGCCTGACGGAGCGGGAGGCGGACATCATCCGGAGGCGGTACGGACTGGAGGGGCATCCGCCCCAAACCCAGCGGCAGGTGGCGGCGGTATACGGCATCAGCCGCAGTTATGTCTCCCGCATCGAGAAGCGGGCGCTGGAGAAACTGGAAAAGGAGCTGCGAAAGGGGTAGGAGGATAGCGAAAGGGCTTGTCTTTGGGGCGGGAACATGGTAAGATGATAAAAAACACCTATGCGGCAGCCTGTGGAAATGAGCGGAGACAACATGAGAAAGTTTTTCAGAGGAATATGCGGCGTACTGGCGACGCTTTTGACCCTGTGCATCCTATTGATGGCGGCGGGGCTCATGGGGGTGCGGGCCTTCGGCATCACGCCTTATGTGGTACCGGTGGACATGGAGGGACTTCCGTGGTCCGCCGGGGCGCTGCTGTACGTGCGGCAGGAGCAGCCGGAGACGCTGCAGCCGGGGGACACCATCGCCTACGTCACGGACAGTGACCTATCGCTGGAGGGGGGCGTCATCGGTTCCGTGGACACAGAGCGGCGCTTCTTCTATGTGGAGGGAGCCCCGGTCTACTGGGACAATGTGCTGGGGCAGCCCTTGTGGGGCATCGATGGGCTGGGCTATGTGTCCGGCTATATCAGCCGGCCGCCGGGACTGTATCTGGTGCTGGGGGCTGCTGTGGTGCTGGCGCTGCTGTGCATCTTCCCCCTGCGACGCCGAAAGGGAGAGAAAACGGAAGGATCCCCCACCGAGAGATGTATGGCAACGAATGTGGGAGAGAAAACTCCCACCGAATCGGCGCAGGCTGCGGCGATGGAGGAGGAAGCCCCCACCTTGACGGAAAAGCCTGCGTCTGCGGAGGTATCTGAGCCTGTGAAGGTGCCTAAGCCTGCGGTAGCGATACCGAAACCTGAGCCTGTGCCGGAAGCGCCTGAGCCTGCGGCGGAGGTACAGCGGCCTGCAGAGACCGGGCGGCGGCAGACCTCTGGCAAGCGGGACGAGGCGGTGGCCCGTCACGGCGGCAAGCGCCTTCGGCGCTGATGGAATCGAGCAAAAGAAGGACCGAAGGGCTTTGCCTTTCGGTCCTTCTTTTTAGAATGGAGCGTTATGAAAGTGTATCGGGCGGGGTCTCGCCGGGGCGGTCAGTCAGCACCAGCTGCACCTGACGCCGCCGCAGGAATACCGTCAGCCAGCAAACCGCCATGACGATCAAGCCGCAGATGGTCATGCAGAGCCGATAGTCCAGCACCTCGCCCAAAGCACCGATGGCCAGCGACAGCACCGCTCCCGCCGCCGTGCAGAGCATGGACTCATAGGCATTGAGCCGAGCCCGCAGCCGGTCGGGGATGTAGCGCTGCACCGCCGCCTGCCGGATGGTGGCACTCTGGATGCCCAGAAAGCCGCAGACGGCTCGGTTCACCAGCATCAGGGGATACGGCAGCCACAAAAGACAGGTGTCCATCAGTTCGTAGGTCTGATACACCCCGAACAGGAAGCCGAATCGCTTTCGCTCCGGCAGGGAGTAGCGGTAGCGGACGGCGCCGCCGATGGTGCGCCCGGCAAACTCCGCCACGGAGAAGAAGGAGTACATGGCGGTGGTGAAGCCCGGCGCTGTGCGAAAGAAGGCGATGAGCAGGGGAGAATAGCCCATGGCCATGCCGTGGGTGACGGCCATGTACTCATAGAGGCCGTGGAGGCCGTGCTCCTGCCGAAGATAGGCGGCGGCCTCCCGGATGTCCCGCCACCAGGTTTTCAGGGACAGCAGCGGCTCTTGATCCCGGCGGCTCTCCTGCACATGGATGCGGTTTTCGATGAGGGCGGCCAGCACCGACAGTGCGCCTTGGATCAGCAGCAGCCGTCCCACGCCTAAGGTGTCGTACAGCAGCGCCGCCAGCGGCATCATGAGGACCTTCAGAATGGGATAGAGCATGGCGGAGACGGTGTAGGCCCGCTCCTCCTGTCCCTCCGGCAGCAGCAGGGGGTAAAAGCTGTTGTAGGCCAGCTCATCGAAGGCTGCAAGGCACGATACCAGCAGGGAAAAGGCCAGATAGGCGGTGTAGGAGAAGGCACTGTGCAGCAGGAACAGTCCCGCCCCGGCGTAGCACAAGCCGTTGAGCAGGTCGCCCCACACCAGAAAGGGCTTGCGGGGCAGGCGGTCCATCATGGGGGCGGCGACCAGCGGCAGCAGCACCATGGGGATCAGCTGAATGGCTACCACCAGCGCCGAGGCCAGAGTGCTGCCTGTCTCGTCAAAGACCAGAAAGGACAGGGCGAATTGACTGATGATGCCGCCGGCAGCGCCCAGCGTCGTGGCGGCGGTGATGCGGGTAAAATTCCGTGTCCAGAGAGTTTGTTTCATAGCGTTCACCTCACTGCTATGATTATCCCACAGCTGCTTACAAAAGAAAAGGGGGTCATCGTGGGAAAGTTATTCCCGTGATGACCCTCTTAATGGGGCAAAAATGCTATTTTACAGGAAACTCCTCCAACAGGCGGCAGGCTTGACGGTACTGACGGTTGGCCTTGTACCACGCCAGCACCCACGGCAGGTGGAAGCGGGTGAAGCCCATAGGATATGTGTCTCGCAGACGCTGGAAGCAATCCAGAAGTTGGGTGCCGTAGGTATCGTCGTGGAGGTAGTCCGGGTGCTCCAGCCGATAGCGCACCAGCGCCAGCATCCGCTGCTCCATTTCGCCGGAGGCCATAGGCTCCGCCTGCTGGACGGCGGTCAGCGCCTGCTCCCGATGGCCCAACTGCTCGTGGCAGATGGCCAGTTTGTGCAGGTCCAGAAAGCCGGGGCGGGGGAGGGAGGCAAAGTAGGGCAGGGCCTTTTCCGGTTGACCCAGCTCCAGTTGAGTGGAGGCAACATTGTAGCGGAGGGCAGACAAGCTGCCGGTATCCCTCAAGGCTTCTGCCAGACGCTCCGCTACAGAGTAGTGGGTCAGCATCTCCTCCATGCGGCCCAGATCCGAGTAGCAGTTGCCCATCCACGCCCGGCAGGACAGCATCAGGTAGGGGTAGCCGGCGTCCGATGCCGAGCGGTAGGCGTCCCGCAGCACCTCGATGGCGGCGGTGTATTCGCCCTCGGCGTAGAGGAACTCTCCGTAGTGGGCAGCCAGCAGCGGCAGCGGCTCCAGCCGCACCGCCTCCTCCCATCGGCCTTGCAGGCCTCGCTGTAAGGCCAGCTGCCGGGTGGAGAGAAAGGGCTCCCACTCCACCGGCAGAGGGCGCATCTCGTCGGCGTAAAAGGCATCCAGCAGCAGGGCATCCGCTGCCAGCGGACTGGATGCAAGAATCTCCCGCCGGGGCTGCACCAGCTGTTCATAGAGGGAATCGAAATTCGGGCTGCCGGAGAGCAGGGCCTTCCAGCAGGGCGCTAAGCCCTCCGGCTCCGGAGTCCAGACAAGACCCAGCCGGTGCAGCAGCAGCTCCGTCACCTCCGGGGAGGGGGCGGCCTTGCCCTGCTCGATCTTGGACAGATAGGAGGGGGCGCAGATGCCACGGCACAGACCTTCCTGACTCCAGTCCCGCTGAAGGCGGGCCTGCCGGATCAGCAGTCCGGCGATATCGCCGCCCCTCATCCGATGAGGTCCCGCACAATGGCGCCGGCCAGCAGGATACCGGCGGTGGAGGGGACCCATGGCACACTGGCCGGGACGCTGCGGCGGCCGGGGGGTGGGGATTCCGGCTGAGCCGTCCTGCGGGCCTCCTCTGGGGACCAGACCACCTTGTGGTGACGGATGCCCCGTCGGCGCAGCTCTTCGAGGATGGCCGAGTGGGTCGTATGGCGGAAACGCTGCTCCTGAAGGCGCGTCGAGCGCTCGCGCAGCATCTGGACCTCGCGGTAAAGCCGCGAGTATTTCATGTCGAGGTGCAGCGCCGTGAACATTACGAAGATGCTGACGAAAAACATCGCGGCGATGCAAATCATGTAACGATAGTATTCCGAGGCTCCTTTCCGAACCAGAATATTGCCCGAAAAGAGGAGCCAGAAGATGTTCGAGCGGCGGCGCTCCTCCTTGCGCTGCTCCTCCTGCCGGGCCTCCTCTTCGGCCTGCTCCCGCTCCCGGTCGGCACGAATTTCCTCGTCGGCTTCGCCGCTCTGCACGCGCAGCACTTCGCGCCGGATGCGGCGGGCGAGCTCTTCCTCCCGCTCCCGGGCGGCACGCTCCTCGTCGGTGACGGGGTCGAATTCGTGGTCGTTGTATTTCATGTCGGTCGGAAACGGTTATTGGCGTACGATTTTGGCAGCGGCTCGCAGTTTGGCCGAGCGCGAACGCGGGTTGCGGACGAGCTCTTCCGAGGAGGGAGTGACGGCCTTGCGCGTAATGATTTCGAACGGCGTTTCGGGCTTGCCGAAGAAATCCTTTTCGATGCGCCCCTCGAAATTGCCGCTGCGCAGGAAGTTCTTCACCAGCCGGTCTTCGAGCGAGTGGTAGGAGATCACTACCAGCCGTCCGCCGGGGCGCAGCACCTTGAGGCTCTGTTCCAGCGCCATTTTGAGCGCTTCCATTTCTCCGTTTACTTCGATGCGCAGGGCCTGGAACAGCTTGGTCAGGAATTTCGATTCGTCCTTTTTCGGGGTACAGGGCGCTACGGCCGCAACCAGGTCTGCGGTGGTCAGGATCGGCCGCGCGGTCCGTGCGCGGACGATGCAGGCGGCGACTTTCCAGGGGGTGTCGATTTCGCCCCAATCGCCCAGGATGCGGGTCAGGGCGTCGGCGTCGAGCGTGTTCACCAGGTCGGCCGCCGTGCCTCCTCCGCGCTGATTCATCCGCATGTCGAGCGGTGCTGAACCCCGGAACGAGAATCCCCGTTCGACGGCATCGAAATGGTGGGACGACACGCCCAGGTCGGCCAGGATACCATCGACCCGGGTTACTCCGTGCAGCCGCAGGGCGCCCCGCATGAAGCGGAAGTTGCTTTCGACGTAATGGAAGCGGCTGTCTTCCGGGCAGTTGTCCCGGGTATCCCGATCCTGATCGAAGGCGTAAAGACGTCCCCGGTCGCCCAGTGCCGACAGGATGCGGCGCGAATGTCCGCCACCGCCGAAGGTGAGATCGACATAGGTTCCTGCAGGATCGATGTCGAGCAGTCGGACGGACTCTTCGAGCAGGACGGGCGTATGATAGACGGAGGTCATTTGGCTTCGATATATATTTAGGGTGTAAAGTTAGACAATTTGCAGGGAAAAATCGTTATCTTTACCGAAGAAAAAACGGTTGAGAACGGTCGTACTCCGGAAGGCCGGGGTGTCCCGCTTCCGGGATCTCCCTGTACCGATGCGGAGTTTCGATTGGAAATCCGAGCGTAGGTGCGATAGGTGCAAATCGGGCGTCGTACGACTTTCGACCGATAATTAAAAGGGTTACGTTATGCCGAAAATAGATGTCGATGCCGTGCTTGCGGCAAAGGCTCCCCGGATCGCCCGATGGGTGCCGGGATTCGTTATCCGCTGGCTCAAGCGCACGATCCATCAGGACGAAATCAACTATATTCTGGATGAGTATTCCGCGCTTCCTCCTCAGCAGTTTATCCAGGCTTGTTTTAAGTTCTGGGGAGTGACCTATTCGGTCGAAGGGCTCGAAAATCTCGATCCGAAGGGACGGTATCTCTTTGCGTCGAACCATCCTTTCGGGGGAATGGACGGTATGATGCTGGCCGACGAGCTGGTCGGATATTTCGGCGATGCGCGGGTGATCGTGAACGATTTGCTGATGCACGTCGAGCCGCTGCGACCGCTCTGGATTCCGGTGAACAAGCACGGTTCGCAATGCGGGGAATACCTGCGCAGGTTCGACGAAGCTTTCGCAAGCGACTGTCCGATTCTGACCTTCCCGGCCGGGCTTTGTTCGCGCCGTCGGCAGGGGGTGGTGTCCGATTTGCCGTGGCGTTCGAATTTCGTCAAGCGGGCGGCGGCGTCCGGGCGCCGGATCGTGCCGGTTTTCGTCGAGGGCGAACTATCCGATTTCTTTTACCGCCTTTCCAATTTTCGGACGAAGATAGGTATCCGGTTCAATATCGAGATGCTCTATCTGCCCGACGAGATGTTTTCGCAGAAGGGAAAACATTTCCGGATACTGGTCGGGGAGCCTGTTTCGACGGACGAGCTGGTCGAATGCGGATCGTGGCAGCAGCGGGCGGATTACGTACGCGAAAAGGCGTATTCTTTGGAAAAAAAGTTGCGTGCCGAAGCAAAACACGGATAAATTGTTTAGTTTTGCTCTAAATTTAACAGCATGGAACCCATCATAGAGCCTGTAAGCCGAAGTCTGTTGCTCGCGGAATTGACCCCTGAACGCAAGGTCCGAAATACGAACAAGGCTTCGAATGAAATCTATATTTTCGATGCCGCCGAATGCCCGTCCCTGCTGCGGGAGATCGGACGCCTGCGGGAGGTCGCCTTCCGGTCGGCGGGGGGCGGAACGGGGCTCGCCGTGGATATAGACGAGGAGGATCTCGCCGGCGACGGTTATTACCAGTTGATCGTCTGGGACCCTGCGGAGCAGGAGATCGTGGGCGGTTATCGCTTTATCGTCTGCACGTCGGAAAATCCCCGGCATCTTTCCACTGAACATTATTTCACCTTCAGCGACAAATTCCGCAAGGAATACCTGCCCTATACCATCGAACTGGGGCGTTCGTTCGTACAGCCTTCCTATCAGTCGCGCGGCAATTCGAAGAGTATCTATGCGCTGGACAACCTCTGGGACGGTTTGGGGGCGCTTGTGGTGCTGAATCCCAAGGTGAAATACCTTTTCGGCAAGGTGACGATGTACGCTTCGTACAAGGCTATGGCACGCAATGCCCTGATCTGGTTCCTGCGCCGTTATTTTCCCGATCCCGATCATCTGGTGGCGGGTAAAAATCCCGTGCAGCTCGATTTGGACGATCCCTATTACGAGCATTTTTTCACGGGCAAGACCTATGAGGAGAATTACCGTATCCTGATCCAGCGCATCCGCGAGTTCAACGAGAACATTCCTCCGCTGATCAATGCCTATATGAATCTCTCGCCTACGATGCGGGTGTTCGATACGGTAATCAACACCGATTTCGGCGGTGTGGAGGAGACGGGTATTCTGCTGACCATTCCGGACATTTATCCCGAGAAAAAACAGCGTTATATGCGTTGGCAGGGGTGGCGTGAAAACCTCAAGCAGCGCCGGGAACATTTCCGCCTCCGCCTGCAGGAGCATCTCTCGCGTATCGGGAAAAGATGGGAAGTGTAGTCGAGCCGGATTTTCCCGGGTCGGATGTCTTATTTTGATAAAATTACGCCTTTTCGGTGTAATTTTTTTGTTTATGGATGCGGAATTTCTCGAAAAATTGTATTTTTATAGAGAAAAGAGAAGTTTGTATGCGTACAAGATTGGTAGTGTCTTTTTTTATCTGTTTTTTGCTGCAGGCATGCTCCGGAGCTTCGACGACGAAGACGAATGGAGTGTCGAACACATCGGGAAACGATCAGGCCGGATGTATCGCCTTGGATACGATCGGCATCGATGGTGCGGTCGAGAAGTTCGTATGGAACGAAGAGGATGGAATCGGCTTCTTAATTCAGGATAATAGCTATTTGGACTTTATTAAATCGTCTTTCACATCGAGGCCGGTGTTTGCTATGCAGGCTGCTGACGGTCGAATAACCTATTCGACGGAGGATTTGATGAAAGAGATGTGGCCGAAAGAGCGGATCGAGGATCCTGTTTCGGTCGTAGCTTGGCGACCGTATGGATTTGCGTTACAAGAGGACGGGAGTTTTTTTCTTCCGGTCGGTGTGGCGCAGTATGATGAGAAGGGGTGCCGGAGCGTGCCTATGCTCGGCCGGTACCGGGGAAATCTGGCTGAAATGACACTCGATTTCGAAAATATGTTCTCCGCTGTGGAGTTGCGATTGAGGAAAGACAGCTTCGCTCTCGAACCGATTAAGGTGAAACAAGTTATTTTGCAGGGAAACGACGGTGAAATTCTGGCAGGATCGATCAAGGTGGTAGCCAGTAGGCAGGAGCTGCCCGACAGTGTGTGCGAAGAGAGGAAAGTCAGTCCTTGCGTCGTATTGGATTGCGGATCGGGGGTGGAGCTGACGGAAGAATCGACCTCTTTTTATCTGCCTGTACTGCCTGTGGAGTTTCGCCGAGGGTATTCGTTAACGGTCGTGACGGATCGTGACAGCGGGAATATGTTCAGGATTCAATGCGGTGGCAAATTCCCCGTAAGATTGAAAAAAGGTCGGATATACCGTGCGGCGGATACGATTGTTCGCCCGGCGTATCTGCAATACATGATTCCCGATCCCAATTTCCGGGCTTATCTTTTGGAACAGGGGTATATCGAAGAGATCGGCGAAAACGGGAGCCGGGTCGTAGTAACACCTGCCGGTCGGGCTGCGACGAAGATAGATTGTTCGAGGCGGGGGATCGCTTCCTTAGCAGGAATCGAGTATTTCCCGCTGTTGGAGGAGTTGAATTGCTGTATGAATATGATATCGACGTTGGATTTGACGCAGAATCCTCGTTTGGTAAAGTTGGATTGTTCGGGAAATTGTCTTAAATCCTTGGATGTAAGCCATAATTCGGTGCTAATGGAGTTACGGTGCATGTTGAATGAGCTGGTGGCATTGGAAACGGATCGGAATCCGAAGCTGACTGTTTTGCATTGTGCATTTAATCGCTCGTTGAAAGCGTTGGATGTGACTGGTAATCCCCTGTTGAAAGAGTTGGTGTGCACGGAAAACAGTCTGTCGAGTTTGGATGTGTCGCATAATTTGGAACTGAAAAAACTTATGTGCGGAAATGGTTTTGTCAAAAAGAACCGTTTGGAAACCCTGGATGTTAGTAAAAATACCAAACTCGACACGTTGGAATGCTCGGGCTGTTGGCTGAAAACCTTGGATGTCAGTCGGAACCGGGATTTGATATATTTGAATTGCAGTAGAAATGAATTGGAGCGTCTGAATCTCGGCGCTGTTCCGAATTTGAAGGAATTGGATTGTCCCATGAATAAATTGAGCCGACTGGACGTATCTCGTTGCAAGGCTCTGACATGGATTTCGTGCGACAGGAACTCGCTCTCCTCGTTAGATGTATCCCACAACCGGTCGTTAAATTGGCTGTCGTGTGGTGAAAATTTGCTTACTACGTTGGATGTGTCGCATAATTCGGTGTTGGAAACGTTGTGGTGTAATGACAACCAATTGACTACGTTGGATCTTTCGGGAAATCCGATTTTGAGAAAGCTGTATTGTTGCAATAACCGGTTGTCCTCTTTGGACTTGAGTAAAAATAAATTCTTGGAACCGAGGAATGTGTCCGATCACGGGAACTGTTTCCCGGAGGAAGAGGGTTCGATTGTGGTTAATTCCTGCTGTTTCTGAAAAATGAAAAAGGGGCTGTCTAACAGTTTTAGACAGCCCCTTTCGTTGCTTTTTGGTTTTACCGCGACGCGGCGATATTCGAGCTGTGCATGCCCCGGGAATCGCGGGCCCAGTCGTCCCTGGCGCGGAGTACCTGTTCGATGATGTCGCGCACGCAGCCGTGCCCGCCCGCGAACTCCGAAACGTAGCGCGAGGCTTCGATCACCTCGGATGCCGCATCCGAGGGACAGACGGGGATTCCGACTGCCTTCATACACTCCAGGTCCGGGATGTCGTCGCCCATGTAGATGACGTTCGCCGGATCGAGTCCGTGGCGTGCGAAGAAATCCTGCATGGCCGATATTTTGTCCATGCAGTCCAGGTAAACATCTGTGATTCCCAGCATTTTGAGCCGGTGGTCGAGCGTTGCGCCCCGTCCGCCCGTGATGATGCACACTTTGTAGCCCATACGGAGCGCATAGGCGATGGCATAGCCGTCCTTGGCATAGTATTTTCGGATGAAATCCCCATCGACCAGGGGCATGATTCCCCCGTCGGTCATTACGCCGTCCACGTCGAAAATGAACGCTTCGGTCTTTACGATGTCTTCTTTGAAGTTTCCCATATATCTTGACTTAATGATTCATAAATTCGTAACAGTCGCGGATCGTGAGCGAGTGCGGCTTCGTGCCGCCGCAACGTCGGCAGGTCGCCGCGTACGGCAGGCCCGGTCTGCACCCGATGCGGATCGCCCGAATCGACGGCTTTGGCTGCGGTTTCGGCGATCAGGGGTTTCAGTACGTCGAAGGGCAGTTCGGTCCCGTGCAAAATCTCGCCTCCCAATGCGTAGAGGTGATTGACGAAATTGCAGGCGAAAACCGCGGCCAGGTGAAGGCGTACGCGACGGTCGGAGTCGGCACGATATACCGTGCGGCTCAGATTGCGGGCGAACGCTTCGAGCTCCGAGGTGAAGGAGTCGTCGTTTCCTTCGACGAAAAGAGGTATTTTGGCAAAATCCACGCTGCGGCCTTGGGTAAAGGTTTGCAGGGGATAGAGAACGCCCCGACGGTCGAAGCGTGCGGGAAGAGCCTCTATTCCGATGCCTCCGGCCGTATGTACCACAGCGGCTTCGGCGGGTATGGGCAGGCTTTCGGCCAGCGTGGTGATCGCCGCATCGCTGACGGCCAGGATGTAGAGGTCTGCGGCGGCCAGCTCGCGCGGATCGGAGCTCCACGCGGTGCCGTTTTCGAGGGCGAGTGCTGTACCTCGTTTCGCGTTGCGGGCGAAGATCTGGAGCAATGTTGCTCCTTCCGTGCGGCTTATCGCGCGGGCGAGCGCTTCGGCCAGGTTGCCGCTGCCTATGAGGACGATATTTTTCATCTTTCCGAGTGTTTCGATTCGGGCTGCGGCCCGGAAGCCGGTTTGCGGGCGGCGTTCACTGCGTCGTCCAGGTCGATGAGCCGAAGCCGGTCGCCCGCTGTACGGCAGGCCGTCTGAAGCTCGTCGAGCGCGCGGTCTATTCGGCGCGTTTCTTCGGTCGCGGCGAAGTAGAGGCGTGTCGAACTGTAATTGTCGATGGTTCTGAAAATGTTGTAGAGCGTCATTTCGTGGATGTCCCGTCCGGGGGCGAAAGCCACTTCGCGGTCGTCGTCCGGATTCCGGATTTCGATCAGCAGGCCCGTGCGCACGAGCTGGTGCAGGACATCGTTCACGATGCGGGTGGGCAGCGAGAGTCGGCGGCGGAGTTCATCGACCGGGAGCGCCCCTTCGTTTTCCCGAAAGCGGTGTACGACCTGGAGCATGACGGCCAGGATGATCCGGCGTCGTCGGTCGTTGCTGATGCCGAGCGATTCGCGCTCTTCGGCGAAACGGTCGATATTCTGGTAGGCGAACGAGAGTTCGCCGCCGAAGAGCAGGATTTCCCACGAGATTTGCAGCCATAACAGGAAGAGCGGCAGGGCTGCGAAACTGCCGTAAATCGCGTTGTAGGAGGTCATCCATCCTTGCAGATAGAGGTAGCCCCACTGAAAGAGCATGAAGACCGTTCCTGCGACGATACCCGCCATGAAAGCGCTGCGCCACAAGACTTTCGTATTGGGCACGACGGCATAGATCAGGGTGAAGCTGCCCCAGATGATGACCAGGGCCGAAAGTTTCGAAAGAAGGATGCCGAGGAACGTATTCCCCGCGTCGAAGAACCGGAGCAGATAACCTCCCATCGTGCTGGCCACGAGCCAGAGGATCGGGGCGACCATCGCGATGACGATGTAGTTGAGGTATTGGCGGGCGATATTGCGCGAGGACTGAACCTCCCAGATGTTGTTGAAAGCGCTCTCCACCGACCCGAAAACCCGGATGACGGCCCAGAAAAGGGTTACGACGCTGACCAGGGCGATAAGCCCGCCCTGCGTATTGGCGAGGGCTTTGCGGGCGAATTCCACCATGTAGTCCAATACTTCGACGTTTTGCGGGAAAAGGGCGTAGAGATCGTCGATCAGGCCGTCCAGAAGCCCGAATCCCTTGACTACGGCGAATACCAGCGCCAGGATCGGGACGATCGAGATGAGCGTATAGAACGTCAGGGCGGCGCTGCGCACGATCGTATCGTGGGCGATCAGGCCGCGTGCCGTGTAGAACAGCAGCTTGTACTGTCTGACGGCCCACCGGACGCGGGGATTGCGGTAGGAGTTTGCGTTGCGCCGCAGGATCGTGTCCGTGAAGTAGGTGAAGACGTTCTTGACTTTCATTTCGGGACGTTTCTCAAAGGTAGCTATTTTAGACGGATTGTCCAATAATCCTGCCCGAGTTTCGTGAAGGCGATCCGTCGCTCGCCGCCTTCGCGTATGCCGAGCCGTGCGGCGATTTCAGCCGCCGTGAGCGGGAAATCCTGTTTCAGAATCGTCAGCCGGCTGCCGGAAAGCTCCCGTTTCAGTTGCTTGGGGTTGTAGGGCTCGATCCGTTCGATCTCCAGCCAGCGGCCCAATGTGTCTTCGGACTTTTCCGCTGCGAATCCGTAACCGTTCGGGCTCCAGATGTCGGCGTGGCCTTGCAGGTAGGTCGGCGTCAGCCGGGCTTTTTGAAGCGCTACGTCGGGGATCAGCAGCCAGCGGTAAGCGGCCGGATCGAAGGGCTTGTCGCAGGGAGTTGCACGGGCTTCGGCCGGCGTGCAGGAAAATTCTCCCAGTTCGAGCGCAACGGCCGTCAGCAGGGGGCCGGTTCCGTCGGTATAGACGACGACTTCCTTGCATTCGTCGTGCAGGGACACCACTTCCGTGCGGCAGGGACCGAAGAGCCGGAATGTTTCGCCGACGTCGAACAGCGGGGAGTTCTTGACGCAGAGGTTCGGGGCGATGCGACGGAGTTCCGGTAGCAGCTTCGGTATGTCGGGCGAACAATCCTCCAGCCGCACCAGCTTGCGCCCTCCGGCGCTGCGACGGTCGGGGTCGGCGTAGATCCAGTCGAAGTGGTCCAGGGTCGAGGCGAGGAACGCCTCGGCGGAGGAGTTGATAACCCGTATGTTCGTTGCGCCCAGCCGCCGGAAATTCTCTTCGGCGACGGCCGCCAGCGTCGCATCCCGTTCGAGGGTGATGACTTCGCGGAAGCGTTTTGAGAGGTAGAGGGCATCGACGCCCAGTCCGCAGGTAAGGTCGAGCACCGTGTTTCCGCTGCAACTTTTGCGGGCCGCGCATGCCTCGCTCGAGGCCTGTTCGAAAGCCAGCGGCGGGAGGATGCAGCGGGCTTCATAGTAGGAGGGGAGTTTCGTCCGTGCCCGCGCAAGGTATTTGACCTGCGTGGCGACGAGTGCCGCATGCGGAATACGCTTGTCGAGGGCGATCGCCGCAGGGTCGCGGCCGATTTGTTCCTCGACGGTATGCCGCACTTCGGGAGTCAGCAGCAGTCGGTATTGTTCCGGAGTCATCATTCCGGGAGCGAAGATACCGATTTTTTCCGTTCGGCGCTCCATAGGAGTAGGGTTGCGAAGATGAAAAGTCCGTAAACACTCCAGCATTGGGTCGTCGTGAGCCGGATGTCGAGGGCGGCTGCCGGAAGTGCCGCTGCAGCTCGGATCAGTTCGTTCTGTGCCCGGGCTGCGAATCCTGCGACGACCGAGAAGAGCGGTGCGAGCGCCGTTCCCGGGATCACGAGCCAGAGCGTGCAGCTCCCGACCACGACGTAGGAGAGCAGGATGACGACGGGGTTGAGTGCCAGCCCGACGACCGAGATCTGGCCGAAGGTATGGGAGATAAGAGGTGCAGTCGCAGCGGACGCTGAAAATCCGATGGCGAGGGTTGCGGTCAGCATATCGATGCTTTTGCGGCGTGTTCGCAGGAGGCGGCAGAGGGGGAGTCCCCAGGCGATGATGCCGGCGACGGCGATGAACGAGAGTTGGAAGCTGATGTCGAACAGGTAATCGGGATGGAAGAGCAGCATGACGAAGGCTACGCCGGCGAGTGTGTTCATCCCGACGTATTCCGACGACGAGGCCAGGGCGAATTGCAGGACGGAGAACATCAGCGCGGCCCGGACGACGCTGGGCGGGAATCCCGTCGTGGCGGCATAGAGCCAGATGAGCAGGATGACCGCGATATTGCGCAGGATGTGTCCGTGCCGGAAAAGCGGCAGCCACCAGAGCAGCAGGTTGGCGAGTAGAAAGACGATGCCCACGTGCAATCCCGAAACGGCGAGCAGGTGCGAGGTGCCGCTGCGCGAGTAGGCTGCACGGAGTGCAGGGGAGAGCGAGCGTCGATCCCCGGCCGTCATAGCGTTGCAGAGGGCCTGTTCGTCGGGTGCCAGGGCCAGACGGTCGAGCCGTACGACGGCCCGTTCGTGCAGGAACAGGGAGAGATGCCTCGGGGAAAACTCCCGGTGCAGGGTGTCGTGCAGCAGCAGGCTTGAGCGGTTCAGGTAGAGGGTGCCGACGTATCCCCGGCGGGTCATCAGCCGTCCGTAGCCGCCGTGACGGGCGGTGAAAGGGTAGATTTTGCCGCGTACGACGGCTCGGTCGCCGGGATTCAGCACGGTCGAAGAGTCGCATCGAACCACGAGGTTTCCGGCGGCGGGGAGCCATTCTCCGGTTTCGGAGTTCCGCAGGGCGCGGATCGTTGTGCCGGAGGCCGTTTTGCCTTCCCGTTCAGAGAGGCGTTCCCGGACGATGATTTCGTATTCGCCCGGAGTGCCGGTCGGCGGAGCGGGAGTGTGTCCCAGTTCGGTGACGGTCATGCCGAAAAGCAGAATGGCTCCCAGGGTGGCGAGGTTTGCGCTCCGGTCGTCGGCGTGCAATGCCAGGATACCGCAGACGAGGAATCCGCCTACTAACAACCACAGCGGCAGTACGTAGTGGTCGGCCAGCAGGATGCCGGCCGCGAGCGGCGGCAATGCGCGGAGCATGGGCATGCGCCGGAGTTTCGACCGGAGGTTTTCGGACTTGAGTCGTAGCATAACGGAGCCGGATCGCGGGAAATGGACGGAGAACCGGGCTTTGACTTTGTGTTTTTTTCGTTTTCTGCGTTCGGCGGGACCTCGCGGACAATCACGGGCCTCGTCGATCGGATATTTGCGGTTTGCCTCCTTCGGATGCGGCGGAATATTCCCGCCTCTTCGTTGCATCCGCTTCGAGTGTCGGTTTTCGGATTCGGCGGTTTTCCGATTCGTAAAGATAACTGTTTTTTCGGAAGAATGAGCCGTTCGGATGTATGGATAATACAAAACGACACGCATCATTTCATTCGATGCGTGTCGTTTTGTCGTGTCGGAGATCTTTTCGCCCGTTTAGAACGATGCGAATGTGTTCCAGTTCGAATTTTGCTCCGCTGCGGCCTGGATGTCGGCAGGCAGGTTGGCGAAGAAATCGAAGCCGGTGAGCCGTTCGATCTCGGCGACGGAAGTCGCATAGTTCGTGTAGCTATCGTTCGAGTACTCCCTGTGTTCCATCCAGAAACCGATCGTCATGGCCGACGTCACTTTGTTCGACGCGTCGCGCCGGACTTTCAACAACGCTTTGTAGTAATAGTTCGGTACGGGGCATCGTTTGCTGTCCGACTTCGGTGTGATCCAGGTGATCGCTTCGTGGTTGCCTGCGGTCTGGAGAATAGCGCCCGTCACCACATATACCGTGTCCGTAGTCGCAGTGATATTTCGGACGCCGCTTTCGAGCTGCTGCCAAATACCGCCGTTGAATTTGTTCTGAATCTGCGGCGTGGAATTGGTTGCGTAATAGGTCTGTACGACCAATTCGTCCGAACCGTTGCGGTCGGCGTTGGGTATCTGGTGCCCCCGGGCGTAGAACTCTTTCGAATTGTCATATCCGTCCGATGTGGTAGCTCCGAGATTGACCCCGTAGCTGCTCGACCAGACGTTGATCTGTTCGGATTCGGCCAGTCCGGGATTGCGCTGCCATTTGTCGGAACGTCCGTTTCCCATGTGTCCTTTTGCGAGCGGATAGGCTACCCAGTAAGCCGTGTAGGTCGATTTGTCGTAGTACATCGTGTAGTTGCGCTGCGATCCGGAGGCGGGATAAACCGTCTGCGTGATCGTCGCGTCGGCTGTCGTGCGGGCCGGAAGCTCGTACCAGGCGGCATGATCCGTCCGTGCTCCTTCGGTGGTAAAGGTTGTCGAAGAACTCTGCGGCGTGGAGCCGTTGGTCGCCGTTACGACGCCGTAAACCGTGTACGTCGTTGCGGGCAGAAGATCGGAGAGGTTGGCGGTCGCTTCGTTTCCGACAACAGCGGCAACGACACTTCCCGTGTCGCTGCCGTTCGTTGCGGAATAGAAGAACTGCACCTCGGTTGCGTAAGCGGTGTCGGTCAGACTACTGGAAACCTTCGCTGTACTCGAAGTTATGTCGCTTACGTTCGGTGTGGCAATTCCCGGGGTAGGGTCTGGGGAAGGATTCCCGCCCCCATTTCATTGTTTCTTGAAAAGCCGGAACACACCGTTCTGATTGGTCGTTTCACTCTTATAAGTACGCCAACTGGATGTAGAGTAAATGGCCAAGAATCGGCTGGTTGTTGTGTTCTCTATCGCCCAATGGTATTTTGCCGATGCCTTATAAGTGAATGTCCAGATGTTGGTTGCATAACTCGGGTCAATACGCAGACCGTTGTTATCCGCAATCGTACCCAGCGCCTGCGAAGAGTCGGCTGTAGAGGTGATCGTGAAGCCTGAACCGCTTTCTGTAACCGTCCAAGTCATATCTGCGGTGGGGTTCGTGATTGTGCTACCCGAAAGAGTGCCGGAAGGTAATGCTGCGATTGCAGGTGCTTTAGTTGTTCCGGTTGCCGTATTAGGAAGGTAATAGTCTGTATCGCTCATATTTTCTACGAAAATGTATTCGCCTGCTTCGAGTGTGGTAACTTCTTCATAGGTAATGAGAGACTGGCCTTGAGCTGCCTGTTTGATCGTGATGTCTGCTGTCGCAGTTGAGTAGGTAAGGGTTATCGTCGCTTCTCGTTCTGATCCAATGTTGGCATCAACGGTGAAAGAGACCTCTCCTTCGTTACTCGTTTCGAAAGTATTGATCCACGTAGCACTTTCTTCTGCCTTTGCCGAAATTTGAGACCCGTTCGGATTCTTGATCGTATAAGTTACCGTTACTATATCACCTTTGGATGGTACATTGACAGTAGTGCCGCTGGTAATGTTAATTTTCGGAGATTTATCCACTACGGCCGGAATCAAGGTGAGATCCTTGGTCTGGGTAGCGGCGTAGAATCCGAAACCATTGGCTGCTGTTGTATTTTTTGCCAGAATACGGCTTGGCTCGGCCGCCGATGCGATTTGGTATGTATTCCCGGTTTTATTTTTGGTAATTACCAATTCGTAAGGACTTGTGGAAGTCGTGGCTCCGTTGGTAGAACCGCCTTGCCAAGAAAGATAGTTTTCGCCTTGACTGATCGTGTAGTTGTCTCCCGATTTGTTAATTGTCCATACGAGGGTTTCATCATCCGTTTTAAACGGATTTTCCGGTGTAATCACAATGGGAGCCAAACGATTACCTTCTGCGGCAGAACTCATTGCATAATTTACATTGGATTGCGAAACTGTGATGACGTAGTCGCCGCTCAATGTTTCGTTCTCCTCTTCCGTAGCGCCGGTCATATCGACCGCGAAAGTCGAGCTGTCGCCCGCTGCGAAAGCCAGGGCCCGGCCCTCCTGAACGGTTACCGTCTTGGTGAAGATCTTCGATGCGGTGGTCACGGTAACGGTGAATGTTTCACCGGTTGCCACTTCGAACGGGAAGCAGGTGAAATAAGCCGTCATGCCCGCTTCGCTATTGGCCGTGATGTTCATCTCCGAAGAGTAGTTCAACGTCACGTTATCGGCGAAATTGTTAATATAGCCATACTCCTTGATGGTACCTGCCGTCATATCGACATAGCTGCGGCCCGTGACTTTTTTGTCGGGAGCCGTAAATTTGACGCCGAGGACACTTTCCGCAGATGCGAGGTTCTTGACCGTCATCTTACCGATGGCAACGGCACGGCCGAAACTCATTTGCAGTTCGGTCGGCTGACTCTCCAGCGAGATCGATTTGGCGATCAGCAGGTCCGCGTTCGAATCGAAACTCGTAGCGGTCGGCTGCTGGACTGTGGGAGTGATGACCTTCATGTTGGTGATGTCCGTATTGCTGGAGGTAACCCATGCCGAAGCGGGGTAAACCGCGTTGTAAACGAGCGGGGTGTTCTCGTTTGCGGGGAACGTTACGGCGAATTTTGCAATGTCGCCGCTTATCACGCCCTCTTGCGAGGTAGCAAATACGGTAGTGGAAGCCGCCGTTTCGAGTACTTGCAGGAATTCACCGGTCGCATTCCACGAAACTTTCCCCGTCAGGGGATCATACGTCGTACGGGAACCGGATGCCGATTCGAGTTCAGACGATGCGGTGACCGTCATCGTTACTTTACGACCGTTCGACGGGTCGGAAACCGTGTCGTCTTTGGAACAGGCTGCGAACAGAGATGCACACACTGCGACAGCCAAAATGGATTTGAAAAAAGTTTTCATAGTCGTAGGATGTGTTTGTTAGTATTCTCCGTAATCGGTGTCATTAACGCTGCCGCCTGCTTCGCCGGCTCCGCCATAGTCCAGGACAGTGCTGTTGGCAAAACCTTTCTCGATCGAGATGCTGAGGATCTCAACCGAAGGAGCGGAGTACGAAGTTCCCCCCCCCCTTAACCGTAGATTCGTAGTGTTTTTTCATAATCATAGAGGTATTATGTTTGAGAGTTTTTACATCGTGTCCTGGTTATGGGCTACCACAAATATAGACAATATTCAATTAAGGAACAAGAAAGAATCCAAAATTCATCGAATCTTCATATTTCGATGCGGATTATGCGTGAAAGCGTCCGAAATTTAGTATAAATTGTCGAACATGCTCTGGCTTTTGTCGTATTTCAGGTCGGCGAGGGAAGCCGCTTTGACGCCGATGTTGAAACTCCAGCTCTGATAGTGGCCGAAGGGGACCCACGCGAACGACATTTGCCAGCAATGCAGGTCGCGCGAAATGGTGATGGAGGCCGGAGTCAGCTCCTTGGCCTGGAAGTCGTAACCGCCTTGGAATGTTATGCCCATCTTGGGTAGGATCGTAACGCTGCCGTTGATGCCGAGCGTTTGGGTGATGTTTTTCTGGTAGCCCGTCGTGCCGTTGTTGGTCGGTGATGCGGAGTAGCTGACCGTATAGTTGAATCCCAGGTTCCAGGGTAGCGAGAAGTCGTAGTAGGCCTGGGTCATGTATTGCCGTCGCAGGGCCGGGTTCATTTGCCCGTAAGGGTCGTAGAAAGGATTGGCGTAGGCCGGATCGACCGGGGCGCTGTTGATGTCGTTGATCGCCGGGGTGGAGTTGTCCTGGCGGGATTGGAACGTATAGCCGAACGAAGTGCTGGCCGATACCACACGGCCCGGGAAAAAGAGTTTGTTGATACGCTGGCCCTGCGGGGTGACCCGGTAAGGGTCGAGCGTAGCGTTGATATTGATGCCGAAATTTTGGAAAACGGTCGTGCGCAGCGAAATGGGGATGTTCGAAAGTCCCATGGAGTCGGCCAGGAAGTTATAGGATACCTGTCCGATGCGGAGTTCGTCGATCAGTTTGATCTTCTTCATACCCGAGGTATCGCGTTTGCTGAGCACCTTCATTTCGAGCGTCTGCGAGAGCGAGGCGTTGATGGCCATGGACTGACCGGAGCTGGGCACGCCGAAGATGCTCCCTTCGAAAGGCGAGTAGGTCTTGAAATTACCCAGCGTATCGCTCTGCACGGTCTTTACGTAGCCGTATTTCTGCTTGGAGAAGTCGGGGGCGTAGGAGAAGCTCACCGTCGGGGTGATCGTGTGGCGGATCGCCTGTATCTTGCGCGTTTTCTTCTTGGCCTCGTAGCGGCCATAGATGATCGTCGAGGCCTGCAGGCTGAAGTTGTAGTTGTACAGACGGTAGAACCCGTACTCCGGGTCGAGTTTGTCGATGCGGTTCAGCACCGGGTTCCAAACCTGCTCCTGTTTTTTGAAATACCACTTTTCGGTGTAGTTGATCGTAGGTCCGAAGTTGATATAGTTGAAGATGTTGTACGTCGCCGAGATGGGAATGCTATGCTCGAAGCCGTACTGCATGTTCTGGAGTGTTTCCTTGGTGAAGATTTCGGACTCTTTGGCGTTGGCCTTGTTGTTGAACTTGCCGGTGTAGCGGAGCGAAATCTTTTCGTACCATCGCTGCTTGCCCATCGCCTCCTTGCGTTTGAAGGGGTAGAAGGTCGAAACGTTGAAGACGACGTTCGGCAGGGCGATCGAGAGCGTTCCGCTCTGCGAGTTCTGCGAAACGGACATGTTGGCCGAAAGGGAGAACGGTGTGCCGAGCCAGCTTTTCGAATAGGAGATCGTCGAACTTGTCTGCGTCTGGAGCGCTTCGTTCAGGCTGGTAGCCGAATAGCGGTTGTAGCCGCTGGTACGGAAATCGACCGATGCGGAGAAGGTCGATCCCGGATTGGCTTTGGGGTCTTGCGTATGCTGCCAGTAGAGCTGGAAGTTGTTCTGCTGGAGGAAGTCGGGTTCGCCCTTGTCGCCGACACGGACGTTCGAGTAGTTGAAATTCAGGGTGCCGTTGTACTTGTAACGCTTCATATAGCGCGACATCGCGGATGCCTCCCACGATCCGAGGGTGTAGATACCGCCCCGGATGGCCAGGTCCATGTGCTCTCCGAGCGTGAAGTAGTAGCCCAGGTCACGGATGTAGAATCCCTTGGTCGATTCCTCGCCGAAAGTCGGCATCAGCAGACCCGACTTGGGGCCGGAACTGAGCGGGAAGAAACCCTCGGGCAGCAGCGGAAAGTAGATGGGAACGTCTTCCAGGACCAGGTAGGCGGGACCCGTGACCACTTTCTTGCCGGGAATCACCTTCGCCTTGGTCATCGCCAGGTAGAAGTGGGGGTGGTCCGTCTGGTCGCAGGTGGTGTATTTGCCGTCCTGGATGTGGATGGTGTTGTCGTCCATCTTTTTGACGTTGTTGCCGATCAGCCAGCCGTCGCCCTCCTGAGTCGCCACGCCTTTGATTTTCGCCTTTTTGCTGCCGATGTTGTAGGTGATCGTGTCCATCGTGTAGGGATTGGCGGCTCCTTCGGTGAAAGTGGGGTTGGTAACTGTCGGTTTGCCGTCTATCGTGTCGCGCTTGCCGTGGGCGTAGATGATCTTTTCGTCCATATTGACCCGCATGAAATCTCCCTTGAGATTCATGTTCTGGTAGTTGATATCACCCTGGTTGTAGATATAGACCGTGCGGTTGCGTACGTCGTAGTAGAGCGAGTCCTGGTTTTTGCCGCTGATGATGTCGTCCAGGAAAGATTTTTTCCGGGTCGTATCGCGCTGGGTCGTGTCCTGACGCAACGAATCGCGCAGCAGCGAGTCGTTGCCGGTGGGAGCCGTACTGTCGGCGGGGGCGATCGGCGAGAGGGGAGGCGCTCCGAAGATCGAGTCGATCCTGGTGTCGAAAAGCGAATCCTGCTCCTCTTCCGTACGTGTTTCGGCGGTCGGGGGGCGGTCGGCTTCCCGTTGAAGGCGCCGAATCTCCCGGCGGGTTTCGCGGCGGGATTTTTGTACGGCTTGCGTCGGAGTGCTGTCGGGCGGTGTTTGGCGTTCGGGTGTCGCGGGATGC
>OGYB01000535.1_pt1 | contig 24350 bp, 16 predicted proteins | sample 1576421 | NCBI WGS metagenome assembly OGYB01 (sample SAMEA3541577, study PRJEB24748) | human gut metagenome | biome: human gut; feature: human-associated habitat; material: faeces | place: China | collected 2012
ATCGTAGCCCGCTCGCGCGGCGTGGCCGAAACGATGAACAAAGGCGTGTTGTTCCTGCTCAAAAAGAACAACGTGGAGCTGATCAACGGCTTCGCAAAACTGAAAGGAAACGGCCGGATCGACGTGGACGGCACGGAGTACGAAGCCGACCACATCATCCTCGCCACCGGAGCACGGCCCCGCGAAATGCCGTTCATGCCCATCGACGGAGAGCACGTGATCTCCTCGAAGCAGGCGCTCGTACTGCCCAAACTGCCCGAAACGATGATCGTCGTGGGATCGGGTGCCATCGGCAGCGAGTTCGCTTATTTTTATGCCGCACTGGGTGTGAAGGTCACCATCGTCGAATATCTGCCCCAGATCATGCCCCTCGAAGACGAAGAGGTCGCCAAGACTATGGAACGCGCTTTCCGCAAGTTGAGAGCGACGATCCTCACCTCGACCACCGTGAAATCGGTGAAAGTAAACGCCGAAGGCAAGTGCGACGTCGAGATCGAAGGCAAGAAGGGCGCAGAGACGCTGGTTGCCGACATCGTCCTCTCGGCCGTCGGCATCAAATCCAACATCGAAGGCATCGGCCTGGAAGAGTTGGGTATCAAGACCGAGCGCGACAAAGTCCTCGTCGATAAACAGTACCGCACCAACGTACCGGGCGTTTATGCCATCGGCGACATCGTACCCGGCCCGGCCCTGGCGCACGTAGCGTCGGCCGAGGCGCTCTGCTGCGTGAATGCCATCTGCGGCGTACATTCCGAGCCGGTGGATTACACGACGATTCCCTCGTGCGTATTCACCTCGCCAGAAGTGGCTTCGGTCGGTATGACCGAGCAGCAGGTCAAGGAGAAGGGCATCGACTACAAAGTGGGACGCTTCCCCTTCACCGCTTCGGGCAAAGCGACCGCCGCAGGCGACCGCGACGGCTTCGTAAAACTGATCTTCGACCAGAACGACAAGCTGCTGGGCGCACATCTGGTGGGAGCGAACGTAACCGAAATGCTGGCCGAGCCGACGCTTGCCAAATCGCTGGGAGCGACGGCGCAGCAAATTGCACACACAATCCACGCACACCCGACCATGAACGAAGGAGTTATGGAGGCGGCCGAGGTAGCTCTGGGTGCCGCGATCCACGTATAAATCGAAAATTACCGCAATGCGAACGGGGACGGCCTGCACAGGATCGTCCCCGTTTCATTTGCATACGCCCGTCAAGGAGTAATCGATAACACCGAAGGAATCATGGCCCCGGGACGATCGGCGATTGAATGAAAAGAAAAGCGGCCGAACGAAACAATCGAAGAGAAAACCGCCCGAACATAAGGGAAAACAGGCTGCCGGATCGAAGCGAAGGCGGCCTCTACTTTTCCACCGATGAAAAATAGCGGAGAGCGGGCAGCCGGGTTTCCCGCACGAATACTTCCGGCGGATAGAGCACATCGCTCAGGAAAAGGCCCTGGGCGGGTGCTCCGGCACTCGACCGCGAAAGATCGCGGCTGGCGACGATGTCGCGGAACTGTTCAACGGTATAACGTCCCCGGCCCACATCGACCAGCGTGCCGACGATAGCCCGCACCATATTCCGCAGAAAGCGGTCCGCACGAATCGTAAAGCAAAGCGTACCGTCCCGGCCGACCAGTCGGCCCGTTTGAGATGGCAGATATTGGTCTTGTTGTCGGAATTGAGTTTGGCGAAGGAGGTAAAGTCCTCATACTCCATCAGAACGTCGGCCGCACGGTTCATCGCCGCCACGTCCAGAGGGACGTAATATTGCCAGGAAGCGGCTCGTGTAAAGGGATTCTTGCGCGGTTCGATATAATAGCGGTACTCCCGCTCCCGGGCACTGAAACGGGCGTGGGCATCGGCCGCGACCGGCACGATACGGCTTACGGCGATATCGCCGGGAAGCATATGGTTGAGCTTGAAAACGACCTGTTCCGGATCGGCGACGGGAGAGGAAGTGTCGAAATGCGCCACGTAATAGGAGGCATTCACTCCCGTATCGGTGCGTCCGGCACCGGTCAACAGAATCGGTTCACGGAGCAGGGTAGAGATTGCCCCTTCGATCGTCTGCTGTACCGACGGCATATCGGGCTGCCGCTGCCAACCGCAATAGGCTCCGCCGTTGTATCTCAATTCGATAAAATAACGCATCGTTTTTCCATTTATCACATCTTGCAGGCAGTCCCCGCATTTCGGGAGGAATCCCAGCCGGCTCGTCCCGAATCTTTCGATCCCGAGCCGAGAATCACGGCTGATCGGATCTCCATTCGCAAAAAGAATCCGAACCCATGATACTCTGCAAAGATAGTGAAAGGTGAGAGCAATCGTGCGGGCTTGCACGCAAAGATTGCCGAACCGCCTCCCATCTTCCGCAAAGATAGTGAAAGCCGACAGAAAACGGGCACTTGTTCCCAGTTTTCCGAGACGCAACCTATTTAAGACTATGTCAAAGATAATAAAATCCGGAACGCCAACTCCGCTCCATAAAAAACGAGGTCGAAACCCGATAGGATTTCGACCCCGCATCTATACTATCCCGCGATTATTTGCGCGGCTTGATGTTCAGTTTCACCGGACGAATCATATTCTCGGGCTTGAGAATCGTGTCAAGCTCCTCCTTCGAGAGAATACCGTGCTCGAGCACCAGATCATAGACGCCGCGGCCCGTAGCGAGAGCCTCCTTAGCGATCTTGGTCGAATTCTTGTAACCGATGATCGGGTTGAGAGCCGTCACCACGCCGATACTGTTCTTCACGTAATCGGCACAGCGCTCGCGGTTGGCCGTGATGCCGTCCACGCAGAGCGTGCGGAGCGTATCGAAGCCGTTCATCAGCAACTCGGCGGACTCGAAATCGCACTGGGCCATCACCGGCTCCATGGCGTTGAGCTCCATCTGGGCCGCCTCGCCGCTCATCGTAACGCACAGCTCGTTGCCGATCACCTTGTAGGCGATCTGGTTCATTACCTCGGGGATCACGGGGTTCACCTTACCCGGCATGATCGACGATCCCGGCTGACGGGCCGGCAGGTTGAACTCGGCCAGACCGCAGCGGGGGCCCGAAGCCAGCAGGCGCAGGTCGTTGCAGATTTTGTTCATCTTCACGGCGACACGCTTCATGGCGGAAGCGTAACCGACCAGGCACGAAGTATCGGACGTAGCGCCTACCAAGTCGCCCGTCAAACGGATCTTCCAGCCGGTGATCCGAGCGATGTTCTCGGTGCACAGCTCGGCATAGCCCGGCTCGGCGCAGATACCCGTACCGATCGCCGTAGCACCCATATTGATCGTCAGGAAATCCTCGGCAGCTTCGTTCAGGTGAACGATCTCATCGCGCAGGATGCTGGCGAAACCGTGGAAAGTCTGGCCCAAAGTCATCGGCACGGCGTCTTCGAGCTGCGTGCGGCCCATCTTGAGGACATCGGCGAACTCCGCAGCCTTCTTTTCGAAGGATTCGATCAGTTGCTTCAGGTGCTCGACCAGCTTCAGATGCGTAGCGTACATACCCAGGTGAATAGCCGTCGGGTAGGCGTCGTTGGTCGATTGCGCACAGTTCACGTCGTCGTTGGGCGAGCAGTACTGGTATTCGCCGTACTGATGGCCCATGATCTCCAACGCGCGGTTGGCGATCACTTCGTTGGCGTTCATGTTGGTCGTCGTACCGGCACCGCCCTGGATCATATCCACGGGGAATGCGTCGTGGTGCTTGCCGTCCATGATCTCGCGGCAGGCCTGTGCGATCGCATTGAACTTCTCGTCGGTGAGCAGCCCCAGCTTGTGATTGGCTTCCGCAGCTCCCAGCTTGGTAATGGCGAGTCCCTTGATGAAGAGGGGATACTCGTTCAAATGGAATTTGCTGATTCGAAAGTTCTCGATACCCCGCAGGGTCTGGACACCGTAAAGTACGTCGGCAGGCAACTCTACGCTGCCGAGCAGGTCGCTCTCCGTACGCATTTTCTGATTATTTGCCATAATACTTATAATTTATAATTGTTTTTGACGTTTAAGTTTCGATCCGTCGCGAATTTAATTCGACAAAATTAACACTTTATTTTCAATTCGTGCCAACAAACCATATAAACTTGAAACTATTTTTTATTTCGGCGGCGAATAGCTATATTTGCGATAATATACCGTAAAATCCCCTTCAGCCAATGAAAGCAGCGATCATCGGACACGGCAAAATGGGCCGTGAAATCGAAAAAATACTCCTCGAAAGGGGACACCGTATCGGCGCCGTCATCGACGAGGCGAACGCATCGGAACTGGATGCCGCACACCTGGCCGGCATCGACGTAGCACTGGAGTTCACGACCCCCGACGCGGCCTACGGCAACATCCGGGCGTGCATCGACGCAGGGATTCCGGTCGTCAGCGGCACGACGGGCTGGACAAATCGTCTGGAGGAGTTGCGCAGCTATTGCCGGGAAAAAGGCGGTGCGCTCTTCTACGCCTCGAACTACTGCCTGGGCGTCAACCTGATGTTCCGCCTCAACCGCAGGCTGGCCCGGATGATGGAGCGCTTCGACGCCTACGACGTACGGATCGAAGAGATTCACCACACACAGAAAAAGGATGCTCCGAGCGGCACGGCCATCACGCTGGCAGAAGGGATCATCAGCGAAATCGGGCGGAAGACGGGCTGGGTGAATGAACCCAGCGACGATCTTTCGCAAATCGTCGTCACCTCCCTGCGCGAAGGAGCGGTTCCGGGTACACACACGGTAACTTACGAATCGGACGACGACCGGATCGAACTCAAACATACGATCAAAAACCGCCGGACACTGGCTCTGGGCCCCTATTTCGCTGCGGAGTTCCTCTGCGGCAAAAAGGGTGTCTATACGATGGACGACCTGCTGAAATAAACGATACAGAACATGGGAAAAATCAAAGCTTTCTTCCGCAACAAATGGGTGGGATTCACCCTGGCAAGTATTTTATACATCCTCTGGTTCGTCCTCTGGACGGGCAACTGGTGGCTGCTGCTGGGCGAAATCGTCATCTTCGACCTTTATATCACGCGTTATTTCTACAAGTACGTCTGGCGGCACAACGCCGAGATGTGCAAGAAAAGCAAAAGTTACAAAGCCGTTTACGAATGGGTGAATGCGATCATTTTCGCCACCGTTGTAGCGTCGCTGGTACACATCTTCTTCTTTCAGATGTACGTGATTCCCTCGTCGTCGATGGAGAAATCGCTGCTGGTCGGGGACTATCTCTACGTCAGCAAGGTAGCCTACGGTCCCCAGATGCCCAATACCCCGGTGGCATTTCCGTTCGTACACCATACGATGCCTTTTTCGAAAACCAAAAAATCGTTCTCCGAAAGCGTCAAATGGCCTTATCACCGCCTCAAGGGACTGGGCCGAATCGAGCGCAACGACGTAGTGGTATTCAACTTTCCGGCAGGCGATACGGTGCTGCTCGAACGACAGGACGTTTCGTACTACGACGTGCTGCGGCAATATCAGCAAACTTTCGGACATCAGGCCGGCCGCGAACGGCTGATGCAGGAATACACGGTCATCACGCGCCCGGTGGACAAGCGTGAAAACTACATCAAACGCTGCATCGGCCTCCCGGGGGATTCGATACGAATCGAGGAAACGGCGGTTTACGTCAATGGAAAGCCGCAGGAGCCCGTCGCCGGAAAACAGTTCATGTATCTGGTGGAAACCACCTCGCCGATCACCCAATACGCACTCGACAATCTGGGTATCACCGAATGGAGCAACAAGGGCACGCTCTACTACATGGCGCTCACCGACGAAAACGCCGCAGAACTGGAGAAGCTGGACAACGTCGCTTCCGTACAGAAATACATCGCCCGCAGTCCCAATTTCGATGTCTTTCCGCAGGATCGCCGCTATGCGTGGAATCAGGACAACTATGGCCCGATCTGGATTCCCCAAGCGGGAACGGCCGTTGCGCTGACGGCCGACAACCTGCCCCTGTACCGGCGGATTATCGAAACGTACGAAGGCAACGACCTGCGTGTGGACGAAGAAGGGAAGATCTTCATCAACGGCGAACAGACCGACACCTATACTTTCCGGATGAACTATTACTGGATGATGGGCGACAACCGCCACAATTCGGCGGACTCCCGCTTCTGGGGATTCGTTCCCGAAGACCACATCGTCGGCAAAGCCTCCTTCATCTGGCTGTCGCTGGATCCCGAAAAGAGCTTCCCCGCGAACATCCGCTGGAACAGGATGTTCACCAAAGTCAAATAAAACAAGGGTAGTCGTGACCTCGGACAGTTATCATACGCTTGCCGGGCCTGCGGAAGCCATCTACAAAGAGAAAAGCAGCAAGTTCCTCGCTTATGCCTATCCGGTCGAAAGCGAGGAGGAGATTCGCACGCTGCTCGATGCGCTGCGCAAGAAATATTACGACGCGACGCACCTCTGTTACGCGTGGCGGCTGGGTCCGCACGGCGAAACGTTCCGCGCCAACGACGACGGAGAGCCTTCGGGCACGGTGGGCAAGCCGATCCTCGGTCAGCTTCTGTCCAACGAACTGGTCAACTGCCTGATCGTCGTGGTGCGTTATTTCGGCGGTACGAAACTCGGAGTATCGGGCCTGATCGGTGCCTACAAGGAGTCGGCGGCCGAAGCGATCCGAGCGGCCGAAATCGTGGAGCGGACGGTCGATACCGTCGTGGAGGTGGAGTTTTCGTACCTGGCGATGAACGACGTGATGCGCGTGGTCAAGGAAGAACAGCCCCGGGTGCTGACACAGCAGTTCGACAACCTCTGCCGAATGACGCTGGCTATCCGGCAAAGTCTCGCAGGAGGTATGATCGGCAAACTGGAAAAGATCGGGGGCGTGACCCTCGAAATGAAATAATATCGGTCCGGCCCGGAACACGCACGGCGCAGGGACCGGATCCACGTAAAAAAACATGACAAAAGAACAAAAGTCCATTTATATAAAAGGTGCACGGGTGCACAACCTCAAAAACATCGAGGTCGAAATTCCGCACAACCGACTGGTCGTCATTACGGGACTTTCGGGTTCCGGCAAATCGACCCTCGCTTTCGACACGATCTTCGCCGAAGGGCAGCGCCGCTACGTGGAGAGCCTCTCGGCCTATGCCCGACAATTCCTGGGCAAGATCAACAAGCCCGATGTGGATGTCATTACGGGTATCGCTCCGGCCATCGCCATCGAACAGAAGGTCAATACCCGCAATCCGCGTTCGACGGTCGGCACCACGACCGAACTGTACGACTACCTTAAACTCCTCTACGCCCGCATCGGACACACCTTCTCGCCCGTATCGGGACAGGAGGTCAAGTGCTACACCGAGGACGACGTGGCGCAATATATCCTCTCCCTGCCCGAAGGCAGCCGCGTGGCCGTCGCAGCGCCGCTGCAACTGCGCGAAGGGCAGGGCGTCATCGAAAAGCTGACCCTGGTGCTGGGCGAAGGCATCCTGCGCTTACATGCGGCGGGAGAGACTCTGCCGATCGAGGATTTTCTGCCCCGCGTGGACGGAAACACCCGTGCCGAAGATATCTCGATCGTAGTCGATCGTGCCAAAGTTTCGCAGGACGGCGACCTGCCGACCCGCCTGCGGGATTCCGTAGCCCGTGCTTTCTCCTATGGAAACGGGGTTTGCCGAATCGTCACGCCCGAAGGCGTCAAAGAGTTCTCGGCCCGTTTCGAGGCCGACGGCATCGAATTCGAGCCTCCGACCGAACATCTGTTCAGCTTCAACAACCCGCTGGGCGCCTGCCCGACGTGCGAAGGTTACGGCAAGATCATCGGCATCGACGAGGACCTGGTGATCCCCGACAAACGCAAAACCATCTACGAGGACGCCGTGGCCTGCTGGCGCGGAGAGACCATGCGGGCGTGGAAAGACCAGCTCGTAGCCAATGCCTACAAGTTCGATTTTCCGATCCATACGCCGTTCTACCAGCTTACGGCCGAACAGAAACGGCTCCTGTGGCGCGGCAACGAGTATTTTCACGGCTTGAACGATTTCTTCGCCTACATCGACAGCGAACGGCGCAAGATCCAGTTCCGGGTGATGAAAGCCCGCTACACGGGCAAGACCGTCTGTCCGGACTGCGGCGGCTCGCGCCTGCGCAAAGAGGCCCTTTACGTCAGAATCGGCGGCAAAACCATCGCCGACCTGGTCGTGATGCCGGTGGAGACGCTCGCCGATTTCTTCGCCTCGCTCGAACTGGATGCTCACGACACTAAAACCGCCGCACGCATTCTCACCGAGATACGCAACCGCCTGCAATACCTCACCGACGTGGGGCTGGGCTACCTGACCCTCGACCGGCTCTCCTCGACGCTTTCGGGCGGCGAGAGCCAGCGCATCAATCTTTCGACCTCGCTGGGCAGCAACCTCGTGGGCTCGCTCTACATTCTCGACGAGCCGTCGATCGGCCTGCACCCGCGCGACACGAACCGTCTGGTCGGTGTGCTCGAACAATTGCGCGACATCGGCAACACGGTGATCGTCGTCGAGCACGAAGAGGAGGTGATCCGCGCCGCCGACTGGATCGTCGATATCGGTCCGGAGGCGGGCTACAACGGCGGAGAGGTCGTCTTCAGCGGACCGCTGAAAGCCTTATTGAAAGAGGAAAAAAGCCTGACGGCCGACTACCTTACGGGACGCCGCAAAATCGCAGTGCCCACCTCGCGGCGAAGCCCGGCAGCGTGGATCACCGTGAAAGGTGCCCGGCAGAACAACCTGAAGAATATCGACGTGCGGATTCCGCTCGGGGTGATGACCTGCATCACGGGCGTGAGCGGCAGCGGCAAATCGTCGCTGGCCAAAGGCATCCTCTATCCCGCATTGCGGCGCCTGCTGTTCGATACGGGGCTCAAACCGGGCGATTTCGACGCCATCGAAGGCGACCTTTCGACGCTTCGTTCGGTCGAAATGGTCGATCAGAACCCGATCGGCAAATCCTCGCGGTCGAACCCCGTGACCTACATCAAGGCCTACGACGAGATCCGCAAACTCTACGCCGACCAGCCCTACGCCCAGCGGTCGGGATTCAACCCCTCGCACTTCTCGTTCAACATCGCCGGCGGCCGTTGCGAGGAGTGTCAGGGCGAGGGATTCATCAAGGTCGGCATGCAATTCATGGCCGACGTGGAGCTGGTGTGCGAAGCCTGCGGCGGCAAGCGCTTCAAGGATGAAATTCTCGAAGTCCGCTACCGCGAGAAATCGATCTAGTTTATACTGGAGATGACGGTGGACGACGCGATCGCCTTCTTCGGCGATGATAAGAAAAACGCCACCTGCAAACGGATCATCGAACGGCTCCGCCCCCTGCAGGAGGTCGGGCTGGGGTATATCAGACTCGGACAGTCCTCCTCGACGCTCTCGGGCGGCGAGAGCCAGCGCGTAAAGCTCGCTTCGTTCCTGTCGAAGGAGAGCACCGAAGGCAACGTGATGTTCATCTTCGACGAGCCTACGACGGGTCTCCATTTCCACGACATCAACAAGCTGCTCGACGCCTTCAACGCCCTGATCGCCCGGGGTCATACGATCGTGATCGTCGAACACAACATGGACGTTATCAAGTGCGCCGACTGGGTCGTGGATCTCGGCCCCGAAGCGGGCGACCGGGGCGGCAGCATCGTCTTCGAAGGCACTCCGGACGGGCTGGCCGGATGCAAGGAGAGTTACACGGGCCGCTACCTGGCGCTCCGCGAGAAAAACGAATAAGACAACGATGGAATTTACTACCTATACGCTTCCCAACGGCATCCGGGGCATTCACCGTCGGATCAAAGGCAACGTCACGCACTGCGCCCTGCTGGTAAACGCCGGAAGCCGCGACGAGCTGAAGAATCAATTCGGACTGGCCCATTTCACCGAACACGCCCTGTTCAAAGGCACGGAGCACCGCAAGGCTTACCAGGTGAACTGCCGGCTCGAAAACCTCGGCGGCGAACTCAACGCCTTCACCACCAAGGAGGATACGACGATCCACGCCACGACCCTGCGAAGCGACTTTTCGAAGGCTGTGGAGCTGATCGCCGACGTCGCCTTCCATTCGACTTTTCCCGACCGGGAACTGGAAAAAGAGAAGGAGATCATCTACGACGAAATCAATACCTACAAGGACTCTCCGGCCGACATGATCTACGATACGTTCGAAGAGATGCTTTTCGCCGGGTCGGAGCTGGGACACAATATTTTAGGCCGGAAATCGAGCCTGGCACGCTTCAGCGGAGAGTCGATCCGGGAGTTCGTCGCACGCACGCACACCACCGACCAGATGGTTTTCTCGTCGATCGGGAACCTCTCGGCCAAGAGCGTCGAAACGACCGTCGCCCGCTACCTGAACGACATCAAAAGTTCCGCACGGGATTTCTCGCGCCGGCAACCCGCCGCCGTCGAACCGTTCTCCCGAATCGTTACCAAACATACGCACCAGACGCACTGCATCATCGGTGCTCGGGCGCAGGGGATCAACGACGCGGAGCGGCTGCCGCTGGCGCTGCTCGTCAATCTGCTCGGCGGCCCTTCGGCCAACTCCCTGCTGAACGTGCTGGTGCGGGAGAAAAACGGGCTTTCGTACAACATCGAAGCCTCTTACACGCCTTACAGCGACAGCGGCATCGTGGCCATCTATTTCAGTTGCGACCACGACAACACGGATCACTGCATCGAGCTGATCGAGGGAGAGCTGGGACGGCTCCAAACCACGCCGCTCTCGGCCCGACGGCTTTCGATGGCCAAGAAGCAGTTCATCGCCCAGCTGGCGATCTCGATGGAGAGCAACGAAGGTTACATGCTCGGTGCGGGCAAGAGTTTCCTGGCGCACCGCGAGGTCGATACGATGGAGGAGGTTTATCGCAAAATACAGGCTCTCACGGCCGAAGACCTGACCGCCGTAGCTTCGTCGGTCTTCTCCTCACCATCGCGGCTCATCTATAAATAACGGTTTTCAACGACCCGACACACAATTATATATTATGGACGCACTCGAACGATATATTCACGATTTTTCGTCGCCGGAAGAGGAACTTCTGCACGAACTCGACCGCCAGACGCATCTGCAGGTCGTACAGCCGCGCATGCTCTCGGGGCATATCCAGGGTAAGTTGCTGGAGCTGCTCGTGCGGATGTTACGGCCCCGCAACATCCTGGAAATAGGGACCTTTACGGGTTATTCGGCCCTCTGCATGGCCGCCGGGCTGGAAGAGGATGGCGTGCTCGACACGGTGGAGGTGGACGACGAGCTGGAGGAGTTCGCCGCCTCGTTTTTCCGCCGCAGCCCGCACGGACAAAAAATCCGTCAGCATATCGGTTCGGCACTCGATATCGTCCCGACACTCGGATATACGTTCGACCTCGTATTCATCGACGGCGACAAGCGCGAATACCCAGACTACTACCGGATGCTAATGGGTGACGGAGGAAGCAAAGTGTTGGTGCACAGCGGATCGATATTGATCGCAGACAACATCCTCTGGTCGGGCAAGATCGTGGAACCGGTAGCACACAACGACCGCCATACGCAGGCGCTGCTGGAATTCAACCGCATGATACGGGAGGACGAGCGGGTGGAAAACGTGATCGTCCCGATCCGGGACGGATTGAATCTGATCCGGGTAAAATAGGACAGCCGTCTGCCGATAAAGGCAGGGCTGGAAAGGGCAGGAAAGAAAACCCGGCAAGCAAGCGAACGGCCGACAGACAACGGGAAAAAACGGCTCTGTAACGACGAAATTTGAAAAATCGACCGATATGGAATTGAGTGAATTGCAAAAACGAGTGGACGCATGGATCCGCGAATACGGCGTCCGCTATTTCAGCGAACTGACCAACATGGCCATCCTGACCGAGGAGGTGGGGGAGCTGGCCCGCGTCATGGCCCGCAAATACGGCGACCAATCCTTCAAAGCGGGAGAAAAGGAGAACCTGGCGGACGAAATGGCCGACGTACTGTGGGTATTGGTCTGCCTGGCGAACCAGACGGGAGTAAACCTCACCGAAGCCCTCGAAGCCAACTTCGCCAAGAAAACGGCCCGCGACAAGGAGCGGCACCGCAACAATCCCAAGCTATGAACCGAAACCCCGAAAAGCGGGGATAATAACTTATCCGAGAAGGGGGTTCGGGAGAGGATGAGAATCACAAACGCGGACACAGGCTGTGAATAAGCGACCGTCGGACGATGGCTGGAACATTGAAAAATATAATAATTGCCTGATAGGTATTCCGGGCGATTACGTTCCCGAATCGTTCCGGCAGGTTATGTACGACGGAAGTCATTATCGACAAAATACGGCCCTTCCGACAAACCATCTTCCGGCAAACCGCCCGATAAAAGCGGGATCGGATACGAAAAGCCCGTAATCCCCCGAACAAGGGGCGATACCGCGATAAAATACGGAACTGTTACCTGTAATCAAATACTTTAGAGTTATGAAATACGATTTCGATGAGATTATTCCGCGACGGGGTACCAACTCCGTCAAATGGGATCTGGCCACAGACGAACGGGTGCTGCCTATGTGGGTAGCCGACATGGATTTCCGCGCGGCCCCGCCCGTACTCGACGCCCTGGAACGACGGCTCCGCCACGGCGTTTTCGGCTATACGAAGGTCCCCGACGCCTATTTCGAAGCCGTGAAAGGGTGGTTCGGCAAACGGCACGGATTCCGCATCGAAAACGAGTGGATCCTCCCGACTACGGGCGTCATTCCCGCCCTTTCGGTCATCCTGAAGGCCCTGACCGAACCGGGCGACAAGGTAATCCTTCAGACGCCCGTTTACAACTGTTTCTTCGCCGTGCTGGAGCGTACCGGCCGTCAGCCGCTCGCCAATCCGCTCATCGACGAAGGCGGCGCCTACCGCATGGACTTCGAAGATCTGGAACGCAAGGCGGCGGACCCGCAGGCCAAGCTGATCTTCCTGTGCAATCCCCACAACCCGGCGGGCCGGGCCTGGACCGCCGAAGAGCTTACCCGCCTCGGGGAGATCTGCCTGCGGCACGGGGTAACGGTCATATCGGACGAAATCCACTGCGACCTGACGCTCGACGGCCATCGCCACATTCCGTTCGCCTCGCTGAACGAAGAGTTTCTGCGGCATTCGGTCACCTGCACCGCCCCGAGCAAGACCTTCAACATCGCCGGTCTGCAAGCAGCCAACATCATCGCCGCCGATCCCGAGATACGCCGGAAAATCGACCGGCAACTCGTCGATAACGAACTCCACGCACTGAATGCCTTTGCAGTCGAAGCCCTGATCGCAGCTTACAACGAAGGCGGCGAATGGCTGGACGAACTGAAAAAATACCTGTGGGAGAACTACGAATACCTGCGCGACTTCTTCACCCGGCACCTGCCGGCTCTGCCGGTCACTCCGCTCGAGGCCACCTACCTGGTGTGGGTGGATTGTCGGACGTTGAAACGCCCCACGACGGAAATAGCCCGGCAGTTACTGGAGGAGGGGCACGTATGGATCAACGAAGGCGAAATGTACGCCGGAGAAGGGTTCCTGCGCATCAACATCGCCTGCCCCCGCAAGACGCTCGCCGAAGGGCTGGAACGCATCCGAAAAGTAGTAGGGTAATTACAATTATTGAATTTAACGAAAAGAGAGCCTTTTTAAGGCTCTCTTTTTTGATTCCGGAGTGAAAATCCCCAACCTATAATCGGGAAATATCCGCATTCCATAAAATTATATGAATATTTTACACCAATTTCAGCTCCTTCTTGATCCGTTCGATCTTGTCGTTCAGTTCGGCCCGTACCTTTTCGTAATCGGCGACGGACGGCAGGGTAGCCTTCACCCCGAAGTAGAACTTGATCTTGGGCTCCGTACCCGACGGACGGACACAGACACGGGTGCCGTCCTCGGTATACCACTGAAGTACGTTGCTCTTATCCTGCTCCAGATGCGTCTTCTTTCCGGTGCGGACATCGAACGACTCCAAAGTCTGAATATCGTTGATCTTCACCACGAGCGAGCCGAGAATCTCTTTCGGAGGATTGGCACGGTAATCGACCATCATCCGCTGGATCAATTCGGCACCCTCCTTACCGGTACGGACTACCGAAACGAGGCCTTCCTGGTAAAATCCGTACTTGACATAAAGCTGCTTGAGCCACTCGTACAGCGAGATACCCATCGTATCGCGCACCCAGGCTGCGGCCTCGGCCGCCAGCGAGCAGGCCGACACGCCGTCCTTGTCGCGGACGTAGTCCCCGGCCAGGTAGCCGAAGCTCTCCTCGCCGCCGCCGATGTACTGCATATCGGTACCTTCGTGCCCCCGAATGATCTTGGCGATGTATTTGAAGCCGGTGAGACACTCGTAGCATTTCACCTTGAAATAGTCGGCTACGGCATCCACCATTTCGGTCGTAACGATCGTTTTGATCACGTACTGGTGTCCGTTCAGGCGGCCCAACTCGGCCCAGCGGGTCAGTTGATAAGTCATCAGCAGCACCAATGTCTGGTTGCCGTTCAACAGCACGTATTCGCCGTTTTCATCAGGCAGCGCCACGCCGATACGGTCCGAATCGGGATCGGTAGCCAACACCAGATCCGCCTTCACCTTCTTCGCCAGGTCGATAGCCATCGACATCGTCTTGCGCTCCTCCGGATTGGGAGATTCCACCGTCGGGAAATTACCGTCGATCACCGCCTGCTCGGGAACCATTTGCACGTTGGTAAAGCCGAAGCGCTTGAGCGACTCGGGAACCAGCCGCACGCCGGCACCGTGCATGGGCGAATAGACGATCTTCATGTCGTGGAAACGTTTCACGCTCTCGGACGAAAGCGACAACTCGTATATTTTATTAAGGTATAACTCGTCGAAATCCTTGCCCAGAGCATGAATGTTCTGCGGGTTCCGGCCGGTAAGCACCTGATCGACCTCGGTGATTTTCTCCACCTCGTCGATGATGTTCTTGTCGTGCGGTGCCGTAACCTGCGATCCATCGGACCAGTAGGCTTTGTAGCCGTTGTATTCTTTGGGGTTGTGCGAAGCCGTGACGACCACGCCCGACTGACATTTCAGCTCCCGGATCGCGAAGCTCAACTCGGGTGTCGGACGCAGCGCGTCGAACAGAAATACGGTGAATCCGTTCGAGGCGAAGATGTCGGCCACACGCTCGGCGAACATCCGCGAATTGTTGCGGCTGTCGTGCCCTACGACGACCCGGATTTCCTCGCCCGCGAAATTGCGCTTCAGGTAGTTCGAAAGACCCTGCGTCGCAGCACCTACCGTATAGATATTCATACGATTGGTGCCCACTCCCATGACCCCGCGAAGACCGCCCGTACCGAACTCGAGGTCCTTGTAAAAACTCTCTACAAGTTCTTTCATATCATTATCCATCAGGTATTTAACCTGTTTTTTAGTCTCTGCATCATAATTGCCGTCGAGCCATTTTTGGGCTTTCGCCAGCACTTGTTGTTCTAATCCGTTTTCCATAACTACATTGGTTTTATTTATAGCTTAAAGCTGTTATCCTCCAAAAATTTTATACGCAAATATACATATTTTATTTCCAATATTCACTATCAGCAAGTTAAAAAAGAGGAGCCTGCCACATCCTTTTTTCTATAGTAAAAGTATCGACTTTTGCAAGCATTTTGCCGCTCCATTTTCACAAATTTATTTACAACTTTGTGCTACCAAAAAAAACGGATACACCCTCCATCGATGTTAGCTCCCGCACAGACATATTGCGAAAAATGGCAAACTTGTTTGGACCAGATCAAGTCCCGAACGACCGAAGAGGAGTTCGTGAAGTGGTTCAAACCCATCGTGCCGCTCGAATTCGACGGCAAGACGCTTCGTCTGTGCGTGCCCAACATGAGCTACGTCTATCAGATCGAGAAGCACTACATTCCGTTCCTGCGGCCGATCATCTCCCAGCTCTACGGACAGGAGATCCGCCTGCACTACGCCGTTCCCAAAAACGACGCACAGAGCGTGCCAGTGTCGAAAGAAGCCGATACGACGGCGATTTCGCAGTTCAGCACCCAGACCAACACGGCAAATATAAAAAATCCGTTCGTCATTCCGGGTCTCAAGAAGATCGTCATCGACCCGCAGCTCAACCCGAACTACACGTTCGCAACCTTCATCGAAGGGGAGTGCAACCGCCTGGCCCGTTCGGCGGGTATGGCCGTCGCGGTCGATCCGGGCCATACGCCTTTCAACCCGCTGTATATATACGGTAACTCCGGACTGGGCAAGACCCACATCGTGCAGTCGATCGGCCACGAAGTGCGGCAGCGCCACCCCGAACTGCAGGTGCTTTACGTCTCGATGAACAAGTTCCAGGCGCAATTCCAGACCGCCTACAAGAACGGCGAAATTCCGGATTTCATCCATTTCTACCAGATGATCGACGTATTGATTATCGACGACATCCAGGAGCTCACGGGAAAAACCGGCACCCAGAACGCCTTCTTCAACATATTCAACCACTTGCAACTGGCAGGCAAACAGTTGATCCTTACCTCGGATAAACCGCCCGTGGAGCTGAAGGACATCGAACAGCGACTGCTGACCCGCTTCAAGTGGGGACTTTCGACCCAGCTCAACACGCCCGACTACGACACCAAAGTCAAGATCATCAGAATCAAGGCTCAGAAACTCGGCCTCCAGCTTACGGACGAAATCGTCCGCTACCTGGCGGACAATATCTCCGCCAACGTCCGGGAAATCGAGGGCGCTCTGTCGGCCCTGGTAGCCAATACCGTCTATATGGGCAAGAAAGTTTCCCTGTCGCTCGTCAAGGAGATTCTGAAGGTCTATGTCCGGGTATGCCAAAAAGAGATCACAATCGAGCACATCATCGAAGTCGTCTGCGACTTCCTGCATATCGACATCCAGCGCCTCAATTCGCCCGAACGAACCCGCGAAGTGGCTCAGGCGCGTCAGATCGCCATGTACCTGGCCAAGCAGCACACCAAATCCCCGCTGATCGCCATCGGTTCGGCTATCGGAGGACGCAACCACGCCACGGTGTTGCACTCCTGCAAGGCGGTATCGAACCAGATCGAAACGGACAAGGCTTTTCAGCGACAGATGGAAGAGCTCGAAAAACTGGTCCTGGCATAACCCGCCGGGACTTTTTTCATCTCCTCCCGAATCACAAATTTGCGAAAAACTTACCGACGACTCGATATTTCCGATGCCATACAAGCCCGCAAACTCCGTCGCCTTCCGCTTGTTGTCACTCCGGACAAAACCATCCCCGACACCGGCACGCATACACTTCTCCAATCCGGTTGCACCCGGACATTGAACCACACCGGAGGCAGTCGATTCGCCGACCATATCCTCCGCCTCCGAAAATCCCGGATTCTTCAGGCCGTCGGCAACGAACGACCCTGTTTCCCCAAAATACGACCCACCCCGACACGCAGCCGCAAATTTCCCCACAGAATTACATCCGCAAACAGCCATAAATCCGGCCGGAAATGGCGATAATTGCATTTTATTTCGTAACTTTGAAAAATAAATCCCGTTGTGTAAAACACCCGGAGCGAAACGGCGATTCCGACTTTCAGGAACAGTGTCGGAAGATCCGTCGGTCGCCGGGCAGCGACGACAGAACAGCAAAGTTCGGCAGGCGGGAAAATCCCGGGTTTACGCACCGGACACCGGATACGAAATACGAAAAAATAAAAACAATTCGACTATATGGCAGAGAAAACACAAGCAAATCCCGACAAGTTAAAGGTACTTAACGCGGTGATGGAGAAGATCGAGAAGGATTTCGGCAAAGGCTCGATCATGCGCATGTCGAGCGCAGAGGTCGCCGACGTACAGGTAATCCCCACGGGTTCGATCACCCTGGACATGGCGCTCGGCGTAGGCGGTTACCCCAAAGGACGCGTCATCGAGATTTACGGTCCCGAATCCTCGGGCAAGACGACCCTGGCGATCCACGCCATCGCCGAAGCCCAGAAGGCCGGCGGTATCGCCGCTTTCATCGACGCGGAACACGCTTTCGACAGCTCCTACGCCCAGCAACTCGGCGTGGATGTCGATAACCTGCTGATTTCGCAGCCGGACAACGGCGAACAGGCGCTCGAAATCGCCGACTCGCTGATCCGCTCGAGCGCCATCGACATCATCGTCATCGACTCCGTGGCGGCTCTGACGCCCAAGGCGGAAATCGAAGGGGAGATGGGCGATGCCAAGATGGGATTGCAGGCCCGCCTGATGTCGCAGGCACTGCGCAAGCTCACCTCGAGCATCTCCAAAACCAAAACGGTCTGCATCTTCATCAACCAGTTGCGCGACAAGATCGGCGTAGTGTACGGCAACCCCGAAACCACGACGGGCGGTAATGCACTGAAATTCTATGCCAGCGTCCGCATCGACATCCGCCGGGTGTCGGTCATCAAGGACGGCGAGGAACAGCTCGGCACCCGCACCCGCGTCAAAGTGGTCAAAAACAAGGTGGCGCCCCCGTTCAAGAAGGCCGAATTCGACATCATGTTCGGCGAGGGCATCTCGAAGATCGGCGAAATCATCGACCTGGGTGTGGACTACGGAATCATCAAGAAATCGGGTTCGTGGTTCTCTTACGGCGACCGCAAAATCGGCCAGGGCCGCGACAGCGTGAAAGAGCTTCTCAAGAACGATGAAGCGCTCCGCAACGAAGTCGAAGCCAAAGTCCGCGAAGCGATGATTGCCGCCCGCAAAGCATAAAAAGCGAATGAAGAGCCGACCGGGGCCTGTAACAAAGGCAGGAAACGCCCAAAAGACCGGTCGGAGTCTTCTCTCTTCGGACAAATACAGGCAGCGACGCACGGTATAGCCGGGACAGTTATAAAACGGCACCCCGGAAACGAAGCGAAAAACGATATTTTACGATAGAAAACGAGATCGTCGGTACGAAATCCGTCGAAATTCGTAGTTGGACCCTAAAACAGCATTGGATGGTATGGATTTTACGCCGGAAGACGAACGATTAATCAAGGAGAAGTGGGAGGAACTGCTTCAGTCGTGCACCAAAATCTGTAAAAACGACGAAGACTGGGAGTTCATCAAACGCGCTTTTTTCCTGGCGAAAGAGGCGCATGGCGGAGTGCGTCGTCGCTCGGGCGAGCCGTACCTGCTGCATCCCATCGCCGTAGCCAAGATCGTCGTGGACGAGATCGGGCTCGGCGTCAAATCGGTCGTCGCCGCCCTGCTGCACGACGTTGTGGAGGATACGGAGTACACGGTCGAAGATATGGAGCGCATCTTCGGGCCCAAGATCGCCAAGATGGTCGATGGGCTTACGAAGATGTCGGGCGTATTCAATGCCGATACTTCGGAGCAGGCGGAGTATTTCCGCAAAGTCCTGCTCACGCTTTCGGACGACGTGCGGGTGATCCTGATCAAAATCGCCGACCGCCTGCACAACATGCGTACGCTGGGGTCGATGCCTACCAACAAGCAGATCAAAATCACGGGTGAAACGCTTTACCTGTTCGCACCGCTGGCGTATCGGCTCGGCCTGTACACTATTAAGAGCGAACTCGAAGACCTCTGCATGAAATATCGCTTCCCGGTACAATATGCCGAGCTGTCGGAAAAACTCAAAGCGACCGAAGAACAGCGCGAAGCCTTCATCAGCAAATTCAACGCCCCGATCATCGAAGCGCTCAAGCGGGACCATATCAACTTCGAAATTTCGGGACGTGTCAAAAGCCTTTACTCGATCTGGAGCAAGATGCAGCGCAAACAGATTCCCTTCGAGGAGGTTTACGACCTGTTCGCCATCCGGATCGTCTTCCAGCCGCTGCCGTTCCCCTCGGAAAAGACACAGTGCTGGCAGATATTCTCGACTATCACCGACATCTATACGCCGAAACCGGATCGCCTGCGCGACTGGATTTCGATGCCCAAGGCCAACGGCTACGAAGCGTTGCACTCGACTGTTATGGGTCCCGACGGAGTATGGGTAGAGGTGCAGATCCGCACGCAACGCATGGAGGAGATCGCCGAAAGGGGATTCGCCGCTCATTGGAAATACAAAAACGCCTCGCTGTCGAACAACGAGGACGAACTCGACCGCTGGCTCAAAAAGATACGCGATGCACTGAATGGTCCGACGGAAAACGCCGTTGACTTCCTGGATAACTTCAAATTATCGCTATACACATCTGAAATAGCGGTATTTACACCCAAAGGAGAGGCTCGGAAAATGCCGTACGGAGCCACCGCACTGGACTTCGCGTACGACATACACTCGAAGATCGGAAACAGTGCCATCGGCGCCAAGATCAACCACAAGATCGAGCCGATCACCACACAGATCAACAGCGGCGACCAGATCGAAATCATCACCGCCGACAACGCACGCCCCAAAGCCGAATGGCTCGACATCGTCACCACGACCAAAGCTAAGCAGGCGATCAAGAGTTTTCTCAAACGCGAGCGGCAAAACAACATCGAACGGGGCATGAAGATGCTCGAGGAGCGAATGCAGCAACTCAATACCCCGCTCAGCGGTCGTGTGCTGCGCAAAATCGTCCCGATTTACGAATCCAACAACAAAGAGGAGCTTTACAGCAAAATCGGGGCGGGGATCGTCGATCTAAAAGACTTGGACAAGGTCCTGAAAGTCAATGCCACCAGCAAGATACTCAAGTTCTGGACGCTTTTTATCAACAAAAAGGAGGACGAGGAGGGCGACGATGCCGAAAATCCGGAACCGAACAGCGCGAAAGCCGAAGAATCGGCAACGGCAGGCGAACCGCAATTCGTCATGGCCGAATGTTGCAAACCGATTCCGGGAGACAGCGTGGTAGGGTATAAAGACCCTGCGTCGCACCGTATCATCGTGCATAAATCCAACTGCAAGGAGCTCGACCGGCTGGCCGCTCAATTCGGACGCAATATCCTCAAGGACGAAATCAAATGGTCGCAACACAAGGCCATGTCGTACCTATCGACCATCGAACTGCGCGGCATCGACCGCACCGGCATACTGCTCGACCTGGCAAAAACGGTCAGCGAGGACTTCAGCATCAATATCCGGCAGATCAATATCCAGACGCACGACAACATTTTCGAGGGCACGATCAGCCTTTATGTCAAGGATGCGGAGGGCCTGCATGCAATCATGGACAAAATCCGCAAGATAAAGGGCATAGACACCGTAAAACGTAATCAGGATTAAACCATCGGCACTATGGACAAAGATATCATCCAAATACTGTGGAGCGCACTGTTGATCGTCATAGTCACGATCGTCCCGCTGGTCAAGAAGTTCAAGGAGATGCAAAGAAAAGAGTTGCGCTCCGCATCGGCGGCACAGCCCGTCCGTCAGGCGGAGGCGGACACATCCGCCCCGGTGTCCGGATTCCGAAAAACGGCCGGCAAGTCCCCAAAAACTGAAAAAGCGGAATCTCCGTTACGCAACCAGATCGGCATATCCCGAGCGGACGCCGAACAGCAACCTCATAGCCCCGGTATCGCCGAAGAATTCGACGTGCGAAAAGCGGTCCTTTATTCGGAGATAATGGCTCCAAAATTCAAGGAGGAGTAGCCAAAGACAGGCACATACGCTCATCGGCATCGATTCCCGTATTTTTCGGAAGCCGACACGATGCAAAATAGAAGGATGAGAAGGATTCTTCTCTCCGAATTAAATTAAAACTCCCTTCGCTTATTACGGGACCTCAAAGAGGCGATAAGCCACAACAAGCAACGACGCAATCAATAAACATATTTTCATATGGCATCCATATTCACTCGCATCATCAACGGCGAAATCCCGAGCTACAAGGTGGCGGAGGATGAAAATTTTCTGGCATTCCTCGACATCAATCCCCTCGAGAAAGGTCATACGCTGGTCGTCCCCAAGAAAGAGATCGATTATATTTTCGACCTGGACGACGAAACCCTGCAAGGGATGATCGTCTTCGCCAAAAGGGTGGCGAAAAAAATCCAGGCGAAAATCGCTTGCAAAAGAGTGGCAGTAGTGGTTTTCGGCCTCGAAGTTCCCCATGCGCACATTCACCTGATCCCGATGGAAAACGAATACGACGTTGATTTCCGCAAAGTCAAGCCCAAATTCACTCCGGAAGAGTTCGAAGAAACAGCCAGAATGATTCGGGAATAGGACATACGGCAGAACATACAAACCATTAATTACCAGCCGGGTAGTGTATTGATTACACTATCCGGCCTTATTTTTTAACATAATATAATCAAAAGGAAAATAATGTTAAAAAAACGACGGAGAGCGAATTTCAATATCCCGAAATTATTGCAAAATCCAGCAAAATAGGGTAGTATGTTACAAATGTAATCACATCTTTCTTCTTAAACTTGCCTAATTTTATCCATTTGTAAATACACACTCTGTAAACATGCTGTTGATATTCAACAAATGTAAAATACTAAGCAAACCCTCGCAACAGTCAAAAATCCCCTGCATTATTAGAATCAAAATATTGAATTATCAATATAAATATACTATAAACCATATATTTATGACAACTAACTAAATAAAAACAAGAAGAATCCAACCGTATTTAGAGCCGTTTTGCAGTCCACATCGAATTTCATAAAAATATAAAAGCATTATATACTTATAATCAATAAATTACATAAAATTATATATACAAATGATTCACACACAAGATTCGAAGATATTTAACCATATTCGAATAATTACATTTGTAAACATTATCGACAACAATTAACATTTTACAATCGTACAAAATAGTTGTTTTACAAAAGAAAAATATTTATTTTTGTAAAAAATACCGGAAATGAAGGAGAAATTGCAACAATTGATGAAAAGCGAAGGTTTAACCTCCAGCCGGATGGCCGAGATCCTCGGAATCCAGCCTTCGGGAATCTCCCACATTCTCGCCGGACGGAACAAACCGGGATTCGATTTGCTGCAGAAGATTCTCCGGAGGTTTCCGCGCGTCAATCCGGACTGGTTGCTGCTCGACTCCGAACAGATGTATCGAACCGGCAATCCGAAAAGTTCCTCTTCAACGAACGGAACAGACGCTGGAAATGGTCGGACTGACACCGGACTGTTCGGGACGGAACTGGAACAGAGATCGAACACCGCCGGTTCGGTCGCTCCATCGACACAAACGGCCGAGAACGACAACGAGCTGTCGAAGCAAACCGATACGGTTCTTCAAACCCTCGCCGGCAATGACCGGAATCCCGTCGTGCGCGTTATTCTGGTCTATGCCGATCGCTCATTTGAGGCCCTGACACTACATAAGCCGTAACCCGGCAGTCTATTATATAAATCGGTCCAAAAGCGGACTTCGAAAAAATTTCCATATTTCGTTTCAAGCGAACGGCCAAGAAGGAGGATCCCATCTGCGCAATCATTGAAAGACGGCGTCGTTATTTTCCAACAAGTCGGCGCTCTTTTATCAAACTCCGTTTCAGGCCGCTCCAGGGCCTACGACGGCATTTCTGCTGCATTGCACCCCATGGAATGAAGTCTGCAGAATTAAGCATAAACCAAAATACAGAAACGTCTTGCCGGGAATGCAGCGATGCACTCCGAATGTATAATCACCCCGGATAAAGCGGCCTTCGCTCGATCGCTATGATGCGAAATGAAGGTAGAGCCTTCGTATCATCCTCTTTATGGAACGTCAGGTCGCGGCGTGCCATATCGCAGGGGCGCTCGCCGGAATCCGCTGTTCTGCCAGGGATACAGAGGTGATCGGAATCAAAACGGGAGCCATATCTCGGACGGAATTGAAGATAAATCGGACCCAAGCGTCCGATTTTTTTATTATTTGGGTATATTTGTATCATACCATGACCCAAATGAGATATTTACTCTTCGTTGTCATCGGCCTGATCGGTTGTTTCCCGCTCCGGGCCCAAACCCCGGAAGACAATCTGCGGGACGAAGAGTATTATCCCTTTCAGAACGGTTACGAAGAGCCTTACAGCCCGATGATCGACACCGATTCGTCGCTCTTCTACCGAGCGATCCAAAGTACGGGCGACCTGTTCCGGGACGCCACGGACTTCAAATTCTCATTCGTGGCCTACAACCGCCGCGGAGAACCGTACCGGCCCGACCGGATGTCGCTGAACGGCATCCGGCTGCCGTCGCGCTACATTCCGTCGATGAATGCCTTGTATCCCCAAAAGTACGGAGAGCCGATGAACGGATGGCATTTACCGACGACTCTGGACGCCGAATACCGAACCTCCGAAGAGCCACTGCTCCCGGAGCGCAATGCGGCACTCCAATTCTCCGGCCGCAACTACCTGATGGGGCTCCGCCTGACCATCGCCGAAAACCTCGGCCGGAACTGGGACCTTGCGGCGACCGTACAGGGCCGCACGGGACGGGACCTTTATGCCGACGGCGTATTCAGCAATTCGCTGAATG
>OGYB01000542.1_pt1 | contig 24138 bp, 11 predicted proteins | sample 1576421 | NCBI WGS metagenome assembly OGYB01 (sample SAMEA3541577, study PRJEB24748) | human gut metagenome | biome: human gut; feature: human-associated habitat; material: faeces | place: China | collected 2012
TCGATAACGTCTTTGCTATCTTTTTCGATTGCAATAGTCATTTCGAAGCCCGGATTCAGGATAGCATCCAGTTGATCGTTAATAACAAGAGCCATAGGAGCTTCGTAGAAACCGATAACGGCGTTTTTAGCACCAGGAACATTTGAAGCTTCGCCGTCTGCAGTGATAACACCTGTCTTGTGAGACAAAGTAAAGCCCTGACCTTCATACTTAACACCACCGGTCAGTTGAGCCGTACCGTCAGACATAGTCCATTGGATAGCTTTGCCACCCTTCATTTGCAAGCTGGTGAATGTATAATAATAAGCAATGCTATTATCATTTGTTTCACTTACTTTCCACAAGTAGCCTTTGTAATCAGAACCATCGAATGCTTCTGTTGAAACAGTTCCGTCAGGAGCAGCATACAGATATTCCATAGTATTGTCAGCCTGTTGTACGCCAACCAAAGCATAACCAGAAGGTACGCTTGTATACAACTTCTGTTCGTTAGACTTCTGAGTTCCGCCAATTACGATACCATCTGATGTATTTACTACATCTGTAATATCCATTGATGTGGTAGATACATACAGTCCGCCTGTAGTTTCTATATCACCAAACTGAATAGCACCACCGGCTGCTATTGTAACCTCCGGAGCGTCTTTCACAGGGGCTGTTTTAAATGTTACTTCACCTCCTGCTTTTGATGAAAGAGATTTCGGAGTAGGAGCATTTTCAGCAACTAATGCCACCGGCTTGCCTGCGCGTTCAGAAGCGACAGAGATCAGTTTGCTACCTTCCAGTTTCCATGAAGCACTTGCCGACTGAGCAGCAGTAGGTTCTGCGTCTTTAATCTCCTCTTTACCTGTTGCAAGAGCGAATGTACCATCCTTTTCTACTACTACAGAAAGATAAGTATTGCCATTCTTGAAATAGAAAGGAGCAGCAACAGTAAGTTTGCCGGCTGCGTCTACTGTAACAGCAGTTACCTGACCGTTTGCATCAACCGTAGCATTATCCAAGCCAGGAAGATTATCGGCAGGAGTGGCATATTTAGCAGCAACGGTAGCGACTGTTCCTGTTACGTTTTCAGATTCACCGTCTGTAGTTTTTAAAGTAGAAAGAACCAGGCTAGGAGCATTATTATCGTTTTCAATCACTTGACCCACTGCGCTATACAGATATACTTTTTCTGCAGCAGTAGGTTCCTCAGTAGAGCAGAGAAGACCTTCTTCTGTCTTCTTCAACCATACATTCTCACCCAGTTTGATAGCGTAATCTGCTCCAAAAGCAATAGCAGTACCCGTTACTCCTAAAGTAGGAGCCTGGTTATTTTCAGCAACAACTAATTCTGCACCGGATGTAGCCAGAAGCTTAGTAGAGGCGATTGACCACTTTCCTTGGCCTGCTTCGCTCAGTGTTGTGCTTGTCAAGTTCTCCCATCCATTTAAAGCAGCAGGTTTAGCAGCGTTGTATTTGAGGACTGACTGGCCGCTAACATTTGAAACATCTTCTGCATGAAACAAGATTACCTCTGCCGCTTTGGCTGCATTTAGCACTGTCGTGTTTGAAGCCAGTACTTCTGTTAGATAAACAGGCTGGGAGCCTTTGCTACTCTCTGCAGTAAATTCAGTACCATCCAGATTTAACCAATACTCACCTATTTTGACCGCATACCCATTTCCTTCATCAAAAGTGATTTTAGAATCATTTTGCTGATCTGCTATATCCTCAATTGTCAGTGTTCCAGAGCCATTATGCTTTAAGAACTTTCCATCTGCAAACTTAAGGTAGTAGCCACCAGTTCCCGACGTAAGAGTACATTTATACTCTTTCGCATTAGCATCCTGAATAGAAAGGCCTGTTACTCCGACATTACCATCTGGTTCAGCAGCCTTCCAATTCAGCACCTGGCTTTCCGTAGTTAATGGAACCACATCCTTAGTAGGAACGATAGTACCTAAAGCTAATCCATCCTCTGTCTTTGCTTCAGTTACAGGAGTTTTTGCTGCTACAAACAAACCAGCAGCCGCAACCTCACTACCTGCAGCCTGTAAAGAAAGAACGCCATCAGCAATAGACAATACTTTGCCGTCAGCTGCTGTTAACTTGCCCGTAGTTTCATCCAGCGTAAATGCCAAAGCACCTTCAGCTTTAGCCTGCATAACTAAATTACCCTTAGCATCGGCTGCTAAAAAATAAGTAGCCTCTTCACTAGCAGCAGCAGTCAGGTTATAAGTGCTACCACCGTCAACCTGAACCATCTTCCAAATGCAAGAGGTTCCCTCATTAAATGTTTCGCTAGCGAATGTATAGCCCGTAAATTCGCCAGCTTCATTAGTCTGAGCTACCGCCGTCACATACTTAGCTACCCCGTCACCTGCAGGAAGGATCATTGCGTCTACAGCGTAGAACAATCCACCCGAAGCTAACAGTGCAGCTACTAACGTAGAAAACTTTTTGTTCATAATTCTTTAATTTAATATTAATAATAGTGTTTCTAAAAAGCCTGTTCGGAAAGGAAGGCTTAGTGTTGTCAAACGTTAAATGACTAGCTAAAACGTTCCTTTTTTCTAGTCATTTTTTCGGGGGGCGATTGCTTTCGTGTAAAAAAGGGGGAATTTTATACTAACTTTGCTATCCGGTTGATAAGAAAGCACATAGATTAGGTAAAATAATTTGGAAAAGGATTGCAGATTCAAAATTAAGCCATACCTTTGTATGACTAAAAAAAAGGAACGATTTATCTAGTCAGTCCTATATCGTCATCTATCCTTTATTATTCAACAGATTACTCCCTGTATTCGATTCCCCCTATTTATATATATATGTACCCGCGCGCGTTACCTAATATCCTGTGTATCAGCATCCGTTTTTTCAGGTTTTCGCGGGGAATTGTTAAAGGGTCGTTTTTGGTGGGTTTTCAGGAAGAGAAACAGGGGATTTGCAGCTACAAAAAAAGGCCGTCGTTTGGTAACGACAGCCCTTTGATTATCACTTTATGAGAAAGAGTATTACAGTTCGCCTGCTTCTTCCTCTTTCTGCTTTATCCATTCTTCGGCAACAAGGGAGAGTTCCTCATACCATTTTTGTCCGAACTTACGGATAAGCGGCTCCTTCAGGAATTTATATAAAGGAAGTGCTTCTTTCCGGCCTAGCAGTTCGGCTGCTTTGCATATTTTCCAACGGTCGTAGTTGACGGCGCGGAAGTCTTTGTACTGGGCAACGCGCACCGGATAAAGGTGGCAGGATACCGGTTTGTAGAAAGACAGTTTCCCCGCGCGGTAGGCCTTTTCGATGGCGCACTTGCAGGTGCCGTCGCTGTCGTAGCAGGTGAAAACACAATCCTTGCCGTTGACGATAGAGGTCACGATGTCGCCCTCGCAATCGATATAGGCTACTCCCTGTTTGTTTATTATTGCCTGCGCCTCGGGTGAGAGGTCGTCCCAAATGATGGGGAGCGCCTTTTCGAGTTGGGCTATTTCGCTTTTGTCGAGCGGTGCACCGGAATCACCTTCTACGCAACAGACGCCCTTACACTGAGCAAGGTCGCAAAGAAAATAAGCCTCGATCAGATCGAGGCTTACCAATGTATCGCCTATTTGAATCATTTACTTAATCAGAGATTTTCCTGTCATTTCTTTCGGTTGCTTCAATCCCATGATGTGAAGGATGGAAGGAGCAACGTCAGCCAGGATACCGTCTTCTACTTTAGCATCTTTGTTGGCTGTTACGTATACGAAAGGAACAGGGTTCAAAGAGTGAGCCGTGTTAGGGGTGCCGTCTTCGTTCAATGCGTGGTCGGCATTACCGTGGTCGGCGATGATGATCACTTCGTAATCGTTAGCCTTGGCAGCTTCAACGGTGTCGTTCAGGCAAGCGTCGATGGTTACGACCGCTTTCTCGATAGCCGAGTAGATACCGGTGTGGCCTACCATGTCGCCGTTGGCATAGTTACAAACGATATAGTCGTATTTCTTGGTGTAGATCGCTTCAACCAGTTTGTCTTTTACTTCGAATGCACTCATTTCCGGTTTCAGGTCGTAAGTAGCTACTTTCGGAGACGGAACCAGGATACGGTCTTCGCCATCGAACGGAGTTTCGCGTCCACCGTTGAAGAAGAAAGTAACGTGTGCATACTTTTCTGTTTCGGCAATGTGGAGCTGAGTCTTACCGACAGAGGCAAGGAATTCGCCCAATGTGTTTTCTACATTGTCTTTGTCGAACAGGATGTGAACACCCTTGAAGCTTGCATCGTACGGAGTCATACAGAAATACTGCAGGTTAGGAATAGTCTTCATTCCAGCTTCCGGCATATCCTGCTGAGTCAGAACGACTGTCAGTTCTTTCGCACGGTCGTTGCGGTAGTTGAAGAAGATAACCACGTCGCCTTCTTCGATAGTAGCTACCGGCTTGCCGTTTTCCACGTGTACGATCGGTTTGATGAATTCGTCGGTTACGCCTTCTGCGTATGATTCTTCCATAGCTGTAACCATGCATTCTGCCGGTTTGCCTGTACCGTTCACGATCAGGTCGTATGCTTCTTTCACACGTTCCCAGCGTTTGTCACGATCCATTGCATAATAACGGCCGATGATAGAAGCGATCTTGCCGCTGCTTGCTTTCAGGTGGTTTTCCAGTTGTTCGATGAAACCTTTACCGCTCTTCGGGTCGGTATCGCGACCGTCCATAAAGCAATGAACGTATGCTTTGTCGATTCCGTATTCCTTAGCGATATCAGTCAGTTTGAACAAATGTTCCAGTGAGCTGTGAACGCCACCGTCTGAAACCAGCCCCATGAAATGGATCTGTTTGTTGTTTTCTTTCGCGTAGCTGTAAGCACGTTTGATTTCCGGATTGTCGAGGATAGTGTTCTGACGACATGCGATATTGATCTTCACCAGATCCTGATAAACGATGCGGCCTGCACCGATGTTCAGGTGGCCAACTTCCGAGTTACCCATCTGTCCGTCAGGTAAACCGACGTTTTCGCCGGAAGCCTGCAACTGAGAGTTAGGATAGGTTGCCAACAGTGAATCCCAGTAAGGGGTAGGAGTGTTGTAGATTACATCATCTTTACCACGGTCGCCGATACCCCAGCCGTCGCAGATTAATAAAAGTGCTTTCTTGCTCATGATTGCCTTATTTATATAGTTTATACTTATTAAATATCTAATACCGGGCGCAAAGATAAGCATTTCTACCGTAATATTATTTCCCTTTAAAGTATTACTTTTGTGCTGAATATGGAAAAGAAGATACACGACAATGATCTGGGAACCATCCTTATCCGTACTACTCCGCGAGCTACCCGCTATACGTTGAAAATATCGAAGGGAATGATCACTGCGACTATGCCGGTAGGTGGCGACGAGCGCAGGATGCTGGCTTTTATAGAAGAGAACCGGCAGAAACTTCTTGCGGCATTGAAAAAGCACCCGGCACGTCCGTTGCTCGATGAGACGACGACGTTGCAGGCTACTACTTTCAAGCTGGAAATATTCTGTACCGACCGTACCAATTATTATATGACGCTGAAGGATGGCATCCTTCGTATAGCCTGTCCCTCCGGAACCCGTTTCGAGTCGGAAAAGGTGCAGCAACTATTGAAAGACCTGTTGGAAAAAGCGTTGCGCCATGAGGCCAAACGCCTGCTGCCCGACCGTTTGATGACATTGGCCGCCAAACATAACTTTACCTGTACGGGAGTGCGGATCATGAACAGTAAAGGCCGTTGGGGAAGTTGCAGCACCCGGCGGACGATCAACCTCTCCCTCTCCTTAATGCTGCTCCCCTGGCATCTGATCGATTATGTATTGCTCCATGAACTCTGCCATACGATCGAGATGAACCATAGCGACCGCTTCTGGAAACTTCTGGATAGCCTGACAGACAATAAGGCACTGGCCTTGCGGAAGGAGCTGAAGAACTACCATATGTTTTAAACTCCTCCTTACTGTGCCAGCGAGAACCTCAGGGCAACGCCATAATTGGAGTTGCTTGTCGGGTAGGATGCGTTAGAGATCAGCGGCTCATTGATCTGCAAGTCATAGAACGCACGCAGGGTCAATGCGCGGCTCAATCCGTAATCGGCAGAGAACTGGATCGTCTTGGCAATGTTACCGCTGGTGGCCTGTGTAAAGCTATCTTCGATCTTACGGATCAGCGACTGCATCTTGTTGTATGAGAAGTCGAGACGCACGGTCAGGTCGTTGCTGAAGTCGCGTGTCTTTTTCATCTTCAGGATCTTGTTGAACTCGGCGAACTTATATCCCAATCCGATCGTATATTTGTTGGAAAGCGCTTCCACGATCTGGTAAGATGAAATGTTCAGGTTCAGATTGCGTGAAGTCGAATAGTCCATGCGGATCGTGATATTGTTCAGCATCGTAGCGTCGACACCCAGCAACGGGTTGAAGCTTTCGTTAAGACTGACGGATGATATTTCGTATGGAGACGACGGTATTGCCAGGTTATTAGAACCTTGTGTAAATCCGAGGTTGTCGCCCAGCCCGCCGTCTACCCAGGTAGAATAGGAGTTGTAGGAACCGACATTATATGTACACACATACTGGTGACTCAGCATAACGCTCTTGAAGTGTTGCTTTATAATCGGAATGCGAACCAGTCCGTCGTAAGTGATACGCCAGTTCGGAAGCAGATTGCGGAGAGCCGGGAAGGGCGACGACGAAATCTTATTCGGGTCTTTTCCTGTATAAGCAGCCAGGAAAGCCGGAATCAGCACGTCGGCCGAGTTCTTATTGACACCACCGCCCTCGTATGCTTGTCCGCCTTGTCCGTTTTCAGTCAGGAAGCCTTTATTGGGATAGGTGGTTCCGTTGTACCGGTTTTCAAGACGGTTGGCTATGATCTCACGGTTCTCGATGAATTTGTTGAATACGTCCGAAGCATAACCGTTATCGGCATTGCCGCTACCTTTAAAGAAGCCTTTCAAACCGATGGTTGTCATCAGGAAGTTACCGCCTGTCTGTTCGGTCATGTTGTCGTACGCATATTGTATTTCGGTACTGCGGGTATCTACCCGGTTTGCATTCAGGTCGATCTTCAGGCCGGTTATCGGTTCCAGGTTTGCCCGTATATTCAGATTCTTGGCACTGCTTATTACGGCAGGGGTTATGTTGTTGGGGTTGTCGTCGACCAGCCAGCCACGTTCTTTGGCATCATCTATATAGCTGCGGTTTACGGCACCGAAGGCAAAGCCCAGACCGGGCGACAAGACACCCGCCGATCGTCCCTGGCCGAAGATGTCGCCAATCATCGGACGGAATCCGGGGATCATCATACCATCGGTTGTCTGGTACTGGATATTGATACGGCGTACCATCATCAGGAAGCGTGAAGCGTGTTCGGCTGTTTTATACAGGAAGTCTTCGGTAGCTTTGGGGCCCGGTTTGATCGTCAGTTTCAGATGAGCCGTATCCTTATTGAGGATCATTACCTGTGCGTAGTTGATCGGTTTGTACTTGATGGCGTAGACTTTTCCGTCGGCTCCGCGTGCGGTGATACGCACCTTTTTAGTGAACATACCGTGTTGAACGACTGTTCCGCTATCCATATTCAGTTGGATGTCTTTCTCCAGTTTGATCTCTTTTTGCTCCTTCTTCTTGGTCGACGTACGGGTGGCGGAGAACTTTTGGTTCACCTTTTTCAGGAACTTGTTCTTGTTGTAGAGCGAAAGCATGTTCAAGCTGTTCTGCATATCGATCTGCCGGTTGTTCTTGATGGTGTTACCTATTTCGTAAGTGGACTCTACCTCGGCTCCGCGATCCCAGTTATACTGCGCATTGTAGGTCAACGAGCTGTTAACCCAGTCGAGCACGGGGATATACTGCAAAGGCAGGTTCCAGGTCACGTTGAATGTCTGGTCGTACTTCATCGGCGTACCCAGGTCGGCGATACTCTGCTTCACGGAGTCTTTCCAGATTTCGTATCCGTTCGGGTTCAACTCTTTGTTCACCTGCTGGTACGGTTCTTCGATACGTGCATTCGTACCGGAAGTGAATGTCATATTCAGGTTGTTGGTGAAGTCCCAGCGCAGGCTGAAAGCACGATCCCAGTAGAAAGTCGAGCTGAAGGATGCCTCCGGCTTATAACCCGTATCTTCCAGGTCGCGAAGTTGCAATTCGTAATAGTTGCGCATCATGGCAGTCTGGAAGCTGATGTTCGACGGAACATAGTTCAGGCTGAATTGCTTGATATAACGGGTGTACCCGTTGCTCTTCTTAAGCTTCTGGAACGGGCGGAAGGGCTTTACGTACGGGGTATAGCTGTAGGCTAAGTTTCCGCGGTAATCCTTGGTCGTTTCGTATTCTGTTTCCGGGTTCTGTGTTTTAGTCTGACTGAAAGAATAGCCGAACGAGAAGTTGGCCGGGTCGTAAGGCATCGGGTTCTTGCTGCGGATATCCGCTTTCACGTTGTTGAACGAGATACTTTTAATCACGGTTTTATCGACCGAGAAGTTCTTGATCGAGTCTTTCTCGGCTTTTGTCTCTACTGCATCGAGGGCATCTTTTAATTTGATATCCTGATCGAGCGGGTTGTACTGAGGCTTGGTCATTTCTTTCGAATAAGCGTAGTACATCGGGATGCTTACTTTCGCCTTTTCAGGGAAGAATTTACCCCATTCGATATTGGTTGCAATATTATACTGTGAGAAGTCGTCGATACGGCGTTCGGACAAAGACTGGTCGAGCGCACCGAAACCGGCTGTTTCGATACGTCCACCCACGTTCACTGTTCCGAGGTCGGACACAGCCACGTTGAGGTTGGCATTGGCAGCCCATCCGCCTGACTCGTTGAAATCTCCCAGACGCAGTTCGTTTACCCAGACTTCGGCACTCTTCACCGTTGGTGATTCGTTACGAACACCGATCATGATGGTTTTCACTTCTGCCAAGCTCGGGTTTCCTACAACGCTTATGTAGTTAAGCCGGTTATTAGGGTCGGGCATTTTGTAAACGGTCTGGAAGTTTACACCGCTTACTCCCTTACGTTTAGCAGCATTGCGCTCCAATTTCATGTTTGTCAGTGCTTCAAGAGAGATATTCATTGTGTTGCCGTTTGGGGTTTGCCAAACCTCTTCGGCTGAGAAGCTGTTTTTTCCATCTCCGGTATAATTAGTTAGTTTTAGTGGAACTGAATATTCGTAATAGTTGTTCTTATAGTCGGAACCCAGACGGATGAATACGTACATATCATCATCAGCTGGTGTGTAAGGATCGCCGTCTTTTAACTTTTCTCCGTGGATGAACATTTGCAGTTGCTTATACTGGCGCAAATCATAGGAAGTATTCTTGTACACGGCACGTGCATCATACGGTGAAAGTTCGGTTACTTTCATCGATAGTGCCTGTTCGTTTTGGTATCCTATATTAGGTTGTCCGGTCATAATTTCGCGGCTTACTCCCGGCGGTGTTATATAGTTGACCGGTAAACGTGTACTGTTCTCTTCAAGATTTACTGACGAAACTTCCAATGTGCCGTTTGATTGTACCGGCACTTTTGGGTCTGACAAGTCTTGTTCGTACGAACGCCAGTCGCCACGAACCAGTTCGAACGAACCGAAACGGAGTATGGTCGGTTGCTTAAAGTTCGTCATATACATACGCATGAAGCGGATACTCTTGAAGTCTGTTATGGCTCCGACACGGCGGTTATATTGTTTTACCGGTATCTTAAAGAGGTACCATTTTGCCTCTTTTCCCTTCTTGCCATTATCATTCGAACCATCCGGTACTTTAGGATAAGTCTTTTTTATATCTACAATGTAGTTTGATCCGACTTCAAACTTATCCGGTATGAGAGATATTTTATATTCGAAATACTTCTCATTCTTGTTCATGGTATTGTCCTGGTTCAGGTCTTCCACATCCGGGTTTTTAGAGGCGGATGTATCATATCTTTCTCCGTTTTTGCCTGTTTCTGCAGAGTTCCCTTCGGTACCGTTGTAGCGTTTGTAGCGTTCGAGGATACTTAGCCATTCGTTATCAAGGTCTGCCCCACGGAAATAACGATATTTATCTGTCCCCGGATTGTTGAGTGGAGAAAAGGGGTCACCCTCCATCTTTGTGATGGCTCCGGGAGACAGCTTAGTTTTCAGTTTTTCGATAAATTCCTTGTAAGTGGGATATTCAAGCTCTTGATCTGCTGATAAACCGTTTAAACCAACGTCCTGTTTATCGCGTGCTCCGGCTGTATTGTCGAAAGCATAGACAGTACTTTGCTGCTTGGGAACAAGACCCCATACGGTAGAGTCCACCTTGCTCTGATCTCCGTCGAGAGGTAAACCATTCTCAAAGAACTTTCTTCCGTCTTTCAGAACGTCTTCAGATATTTCACCCAGGTTGAAATAAAGATCTCCTCCGGTATTAATCTTGTTTGAATCTTCGAGGAATGGGTCGAGCATCCAGAACTCGATATATTCTACGTTGGCAGTTTCGAAGTCGCTCTGATCTATCTTACGCATAATACCGCCCCAGCGTTTTTCGGGATTTTGCAACGTACCGTCCTGATTAACCTGATCTGCGTCCAGGTTGTACGGGCCGCGCTCATTGGGATAAAATGCCAGGTTGAGTGCATTGATCGTACTGGTTTCATTATATCCCAGATCTTTGTCTGGGAATAATTCGGATACCTGTATTTCACGCACATAGTGATTGGATAGATCTATTTTTGATATATACGAAGGACGCTGGCTGGAGTTTCTACGGGTAAACAAACCGTCTACGTAATACCAGGCCAACAAGGCACGGTCTTTACCATATGCAATATCGTTTGTCTTATCTGCATCGGGGAATAAAGCAGTCGCCTTGTTGTCGTCGGTTGGTGTACTGGCCAGCTTCCAGGGATAAGGACTCAGCAAGTCGTAGCCACTTTGGGTCGCTTCGAAATCGTCGATATAAGAATAACCTCCGTTTTCTTTACTTTCGTAGTGGCCGGCAATCAAATGCGCAAACTCAGCATTAAATGCAATTTGACTGGGTTGTGTAAGAGTGAGCAGCGGCAGCTTGTCGAACATATTAGTCAACCACTGGCTTTCTGCCTTGTAGGAGGTGTTCAACCCCCACAGTGTATTTTTGATGGACTCGTCACCGATCGTTGTTTTGGTAGTCAGTGGCATTTCCGACATGTGCATAATGGTAGCTCCCAATGAGAAATTGGGGTTGAACTGGTAATTCAGATCCAATCCTACCATCGTCTTTCGTTGCATGCTATAAGCCGTCTGGTTTTCCAATGTTACGCTGACAGGAGTTCCCGCAGAGATAATACTTTCATTCAGGATGGTAACGGTACCGGATGTATAATCGACCGTATAGTCCACGTTTTCGGTTAAGACAGCTCCGGCAGCAGTTACACGTACCGATCCGCGTGCCACGTTGCTGGCACCCAATTGTATTTCGGCGGCGGAAGAAGCTTTGTATTCCCCCGTCATCTTAAACTTGTTCTTTTCGGCTATCTGCCGGGCAACAGTCTGAGTCGAGTCGTATAGTTCCTGGAAGACATATTTGTCTGCAATAGCAGCAGATATGTTCAGGTCTGTCATTTTCTTCTTCAGGCTCGAACCGAACGGTTCGACGCTCGGGAATATGACTTTACCAGTCTCCGTTTGAATGGTATATCCTTCCACAAAGTCGAAGAAACCGTCTGAATGTTCCTGATTCTGAGAGTTCAGTCGGTCGGCCCCCATGATGCGGATCCATATTTGCTTTGGATTAGTCGATTCGGGCAGATAGTTCAGGTAGGTTCCTGTCGTATCGCTTTGATACGTCACATCCAGACGGAACTTCTCTTTCTGGACGGAGTAAGCCCCCAACGAATAAACGTTTTTCATCATCAGCTTCCAGAACTTCATGGAAGGGGTCATGTTCGTATTTTTCAATAACTTTACGAAGATTGCCTGGCTGGGAGTGATATTGGAGTCATCCGAGAACTCTCCGACTCTTTTGGTTTTCTTTGTTCCCCCGTCTGAATATTCATATTCGTAAGCAACAGCCAACACATCACCAGGCTGCAGGGTCGTTTTTAGCGAGATATACCCTAACTGCTTGTCGTATGTGTATTCCGAAGCATCCAGTAAGCGGGCACTTTCCACCTCCTCATAATCAACTCCACCGACAAGGTCGGAAAGAGCTTGCTGAGCTTGTGTGATGTCACGGGCGCCACTATACCGACCCTGCAATTGGCTATACAAGGTGTTGGCATCATTGGCCGGATATTGGGGCATGCCAACTACTGTAAATTGGTTGTTGTATATGTATTCTTTATTGTTCTCCGCCAGGTCGGTGAAAGCAACGATATTGCGTGCCTGATCGTAATTACCTCTTGTATTGGTTACCCATACCTGCATGCGGGTGATTGTAAGAGGAGCGTTGATCTGAGGTAACTTTGCAACGGCGTTATCATAATTATGATAGAAGTAATGCGCCATGAAGAAGTGGCGGTTCTCGTCATACTTATCAATTGTCAGTTCGAACGGTTTGGTTTGTACGCCACCTTTCGAGTTTACGGTTTTAGACTCCGACTCCTGCTGTGCGAATAAGGCGTTCACCCTCAATTTACCGAACTGAAGGTCTGCCTTCATACCGAACAAAGCCGCTCCACCGTTTATCAGGGAGTTGCTGGTAGTCATCGATACGTTACCGGCTTCCAGCGACTTGATGATCTCGTCTTCCTCACCCGTATAGGCCAGCTTCAGCTTTTTAGAGTCGAAATCGAACGAAGTCTCTGTATTATAGTTCATGTCGAAGTTCACTTTCGAACCGACGCTAGCCTGTACATTCAGCTGTACGCTCTCATCGAAGTTAAAGAAAGTGCGGCTACGAGCCCGTTCGGGAAGTGAAGGGTCTTGCGTACTGTTACGTTTCAGCCCCATCGTAACCTCGGCCGATCCCTGTGTCTTTACGCGGACACCACCGGGGCCGAACACTCTTTCTGCCGCACCGATACCGAATTGCATATCAGCCAGGTTGAACTTCTTGTCGGCTTCTTTCTGAAACTCCTCCTCATTCTTCTGGCGGTAGTAGGAGCGGAGCGACTGCTGCATGCTATAATCCTGGTACTCCTCGGGAGTCAGGGAGATAGGTGTAGTCAGGTCTTTGTCTCCCAAGCGGGTGCGAACGACATACGAACCGGTCTTAAGATCATATTCAACGGCTGTTTTTACGTTCTCCGGGTCGCGTAAGTCCATCGGTGACTTTTTCGTCAAATCTTCATAGTCCTGTGGTACGGTTTTGGAAACTGGGTAACGGGTTGCCGGTACGGTATCTTTCCCGTCGGGCATATCCTGTTCGTCCAGTAGCTGAATATCCGGCAATGTAGCCGTATATGTCAGGTAATCGGCATTCAGCGAGAGCATGCTGACCCCGAATAGCAGTATGGTTACCCAAATAAGATATTTAAGAGTTTTCTTTTTCATTTCAAACTGTCAACTGTCACTTGTAAGGGTTGTTTGCGAACCGCCCTCCCTGTCAACTATTAAAGCATTCTGAGTGCACTTTTAATCACTTGTTCCACAGCCAGCATAGGCGAACTTTTCAGTATCGAGCTTACTGCCTTCTGTGAAGCTGTCTTTTGGAATCCCAACATAACCAGGGCGGCAACTGCTTCTTCGGCAACTGCTCCGTGGCCGGGTGCCGGAACTGCTGTGCCTCCAACTGCCATATCTCCGGCCTTTACCTTGTTTTTCAGGTCTACCAGGATGCGTTGGGCTGTTTTTTGTCCGATACCTTTTACAGAGGTGAGTGCGGTTTCGTTTTTGGTAGCTATCACCTGTATAAGTTCGGAAGGGGGAAGTGACGACAAGATCATGCGTGCCGTATTGGGGCCGACTCCGGATACCGAAGTCAACAGCAAAAACAACTCGCGTTCTGCTTTCAGGGCAAATCCGAATAATAGGTGGGCATCTTCACGTATCACTTCATATACGTAAATTTTCCCGGAAGGTTTTCCGTTGAATGCGCTGTATGTAGTCAGAGATATGTTAAGTTGATAGCCGATCCCGGCACACTCAATAATCATTTGCGTAGGAGTCAGCTCTACGATATCCCCCTTAATATATTCTATCATTTTGCGTTACATCTTTGTAATTCGTACCTATTATAACGCAAAATTAAGCAAAAGCGTATATCAGACCTAAAGAAATCTTCAATAACGTGAATAATTATTCTCTTCCGGGGTATTCGGCAACGAAGGTTTCAAAGCAACCGCGGTCTTGCAGGGTGACGAAGCAACGGCGATTATCCGCACCTCCGAAAGTTATGTTGGAAGGTTTTTTGCCTTTCAGCCGTATTTCGCGGATCAGTTTACCCTTCGGGTTGATAACGGCTACCGTCCCTTTATCATACCGGCAGAGATATAAATTCCCTTTTACATCACAACGAATGCCGTCCATCCCATAACCTTCGAAGGTATGGAAAAGCTTTTTGTTCCTGAGTGTCCCGTCCGGCTGTATATCGTAGACCCATACTTTCAGTTGGGCAGACTCGTTGACGTATAATTTCTTCCCGTCGGGGCTGACATCGATCCCGTTGGTCGTCCCCAGGTTACTACCGAGCAGGGTTACTTTCCTGTCGGGCGTGATCAGCCAGAGCTGTCCTTTCCCGTTCGGCCAGTCCGGATCGCTGGCATACAGGTTGCCGTTGGGAGCCAGGGCGATATCGTTGGGCTGGTTCATTTTCGGTTCGTGGGCATATACGCTGACCTCTCGGGTGTTCATATCCACTTTCAGGATGTTATGCCCGGTATAGTCGGCCACCAGCATATTCCCTTCCCTGTCGAACCGGATACCGTTGCCGGTAGATCCTTCCGGTAAGGTCACGAAACAATCGTGCGACCCGTCCGGACGTACGATACCGATCGTCCCCTCTTTGGCATAATTCACGGCATACAGGTTGCCGGCCTTATCTGTGGCGGGGCCTTCTATCCCGTTGGTGAACGTCCATTCGGGAAGCAGGTCGGTAGTGTCCTGTGCATGGGCTGTCAGGGGGGCAAAGAAGCAACCGAGGATAAAAAGAAAGATTGCAGGTGTTTTCATGATTATCTATTTTATTGTTTCCAGAAACCCGGAACGAGTAAAGTCAATACCGTAAATATCTCCAGTCGCCCTGTCATCATCAGGAAGGAAAGGAACCATTTGGAAACGACCGGCACTTCAGAGAAGTTATCGACCGGCCCCAGTTTCCCAAGCCCCGGCCCCACGTTGCTGATGGCGGAAACCGCCGCCCCGATCGATTCCTCGAAACCCAGTCCGTCGAGCATCAGCACGATACAGCTCACAACGATCAGAAGCATATAAGCTACCGAGAATGCCAGTACACGGTGTACTATTTCGCCGGATACGATATGTGTATCCATCCGCACCGGAATGATCGCGTGCGGATGGGTCTGCTTTTTGAATTCATTGAACAGGTTTTTAGAAAGGATGGCAAACCTCCCCATTTTTAAACCGCCGCAAGTGGAACCAGCACAACCGCATATAAACATCAGTATCAGGGCAATCATCCAGAAGAACGGTCCCCAGGGAATATAATTGTCTGTAGCAAATCCACAGGTAGAGACTAATGTGACCACCTGGAATGAAGCCTTTCTGAAAGCCGATAGAAAGTCGGTCGCAAACCCCTGATACATCACCCAGGCCGTAGTAACGCCGATCATGATAGCCACAAACCAGAAGAACCAGCGGAACTCTTCGTCATGGAACAGCTTCTTTACATTTCCGTTGAAACAGAAGTAAATCAACGTCATGTTAGTTGCCCCGATAAACATGAATATGGTAATGATATACTCTATATAGGCAGAATCCCAGTAAGCGATACTGGCATTTTTCGTTGAGTACCCTCCGGTTGAGATAGCCGTCAACGCATGGTTGACAGCATCGTATAAATCCATCGGCCCTACCCATAAAAGGCCGATCAGAAGAAGTGTAAGGAATAAATAGACACCCCAAAGCCGTTTGGCAACCTGTGTGACACGCGGACGAAACCGTTCGTGTGTAATACCTGGTGTTTCCGCATTGAACAATTGGGTAGCTCCTCCGCCTAAAATAGGCATCAGGGCCACTGTAAAAACAATCATTCCGATTCCCCCTTGCCATTGGGTGAGACTTCTCCAAAACAGAATACCTTTGGGGAGGGTTTCTATATCAGTAAGGATAGTTGAGCCGGTGGTTGTAAATCCTGACATCGTTTCGAAGAATGCATCCGTTACGTTGTCTATATATCCTCCCAGGTAGAAAGGGAGCATACCGAGCAAGGAAAAAAGTATCCAGGTAAATGTTACCGTAAGCATACCTTCACGCCGTCCGGCAGAATATTCGTTGGCACGGAAACCGATCGCATAAAGCGCTACGCCCGTTCCGAACAAAATGCCACAGGAAATCAACAGGGGATACAGGTCGTTCCCCTTATAAAGAAATGCCACCACCGCAGCCATCAGCATGAACAGCGTTTCGAGGATGCACATCATCCCCAGCATTTTTATTATGAAACGTACATTCAGTAACATACTAATTAAAATAATCTTCCAGTTTGCGCATGGCCGTTTCCAGGCAGAACACGACAACATGGTCGTAAGCCTGTATTTGGGTATCTCCTTTAATCATCATCGGTTCGCCGTCACGCAGCAACCCCCCGAGGGTCAGATCTTTCGGCAGATGCAGGTCTTTCACCTGCTTGCGGGTGATCTTTGAGTCGGGACGGGCAACCAGTTCGGCCACATCGGCATTGGCAAAGGTAAGGAACTTTACGTTCGATACGTCGGCATCCAGCAAGAACTGGTAAATGTGGCTGGCGGCAATCAACTTCTTGTTGATCACCGAGCCGATATCCATATTCTCCGCCAGCGGGATATAATCTATATTCTCGATCTTGGCGACTGTCTTGAATACCCCTTGCCGCTTGGCAGCCAGGCAAGCCAGAATGTTGGTACTGGAGTTGTCGGTCAGGGCGACAAATGCCTGTGCATCCTTGATACCTTCCTGCATAAGCAGTTCCGTGTCGCGTCCGTCGCCATTGATGATCAGCACATTGCTCGGCACGACCTCTGCTATGCGGTGGCTCTTCTCCTTGTTCGTCTCCAGGATCTTGACACGTATATTGTTCGGCAGATACTGGCTCGTGCGGATAGCGATGCGGCTACCCCCCATGATAAAGACCTTCTTTACTTCCGGGTCTTTCTTGCCGGCATGTATCTGTACATCTTTGATATGCTCTTTCGTCGTGGTGAAGAATACGATATCGCCGGGTAATACGTAGTCGGTACCGCGCGGGATGATCGTTTCATACTGCCGTTTGATGGCAACGATATGGTAAAGCTTCTGCTCGTTCAGCAGTTCGGCAAGCTGTTTGTTGACCAGGCGGGAGTTTTCGCGGACTTTTACCCCGATCAGGATTAGGGCACCCCCGAACAATTCCCAGTACTGGCGTGTCCACGGGCGGCGTATCGCGCTGACGATCTCCCTGGCTGCCAGCATTTCCGGGTAGATCATCGAATGGATCCCCAGCTTTTCGAACAGCTCCTTATTCTTTGGTAACAGATATTCGTAGTTATTGATGCGTGCCAGGGTTTTGCGTGCCCCCAGCTTCGAAGCCAGGATGCTAGCAGCAATATTGGTTGTCTCTTCAGGGGTGACACTGACAAACAGATCCGTTTTCTTTATCCCGGCTTCTTCCAGGTCGCGGATCGAAGTCGGATTACCAACCATAGGAAGTATCTCCATATTGGTGTTGGTGAAATTCAACCGTTCCTCACTGGGATCCATCAGAATAATATCCTGCTTCTCCTGAGATAACATCTTCGCGAGATGTGTACCCACTTCGCCTGCCCCGGCAATAATAATTTTCATTTTGCTACTTGTTAATCATTTCCCTGTCGTCTCTGCGGCAATGATCTGTTAATAATTAATCGTTCATCATCTTCCGGATCTCTTCCGCGATGCTTCCGGCATTCAAACCGCACAGTTCGTACAGTTCGGGAATAGATCCGTGTTCAATGAATGAGTCGGGTATACCGATGCGTTTTACCCGCGGGGTATATCCGTTGTCTGCCATGAATTCCAATACGGCACTGCCCAATCCGCCTTTTACCACCCCGTTCTCTATCGTGATGACGCGGTTGAACTTCCTGCCTACTTCATGTAATAACTCCTCGTCGATCGGCTTCAGGTAGATCATGTCGTAGTGGGCAACCGATATGCCTTCGCCTGCCACTTCGCTGATCGCCTTTATCGCTTCATTCCCGATCGGCCCTATAGATAAAACAGCTATATCGTCTCCTTCGTTCAATAGTTGACCTTTTCCGATAGGCAACACCTTCATTTCGTTGCGCCAGTCCTTCATTTCTCCCTTGCCACGCGGATAACGGATCACGAACGTACCCGGAGCCTCTTTGTAGCCGGTATACATCAGGTTTCTCAGATCCAGCTCATTGAGTGGGGAGGAGATTATCAGGTTGGGGATCGGGCGCAGGTAAGCCAGGTCGAACATACCGTGGTGCGTGGCTCCGTCTTCGCCGACCAAGCCGGCACGGTCGAGACAGATCACCATGTGCAGCTTCTGCAATGCGACATCATGGATCAGGTTGTCGTACGCACGTTGCATGAACGATGAATATACGTTACAGAAAGGGATCATCCCCTCTTTGGCCAAGCCGGCGGAGAAAGTCACCGAATGCCCTTCCGCTATCCCGACGTCGAATGCCCGTTTGGGGAATGCCTTCATCATATGGATCATCGAGCTGCCTGTCGGCATGGCGGGAGTGATCCCCACGATCCGTTCGTCCTGTTCGGCCAGTTCCACCAATGTATGCCCGAAGACATCCTGATAGAGCTGCGGCTCGTTGAGGTTGTGCACGATGATGCGCTGGCCGGTTTCCTTGTTGAATTTGCCGGGTGCGTGCCATTCGGTGGCCGACTCTTCGGCAGGTTTGAAACCTTTCCCTTTGGTTGTCTTGATATGCAGCAGCTTGGGGCCCTGCAAATCTTTTATATCGTTCAGCAACTTGATCATATAGTTTACATCGTGCCCGTCTACCGGCCCGAAGTAACGGATGCTGAAACCTTCAAACAGGTTATGTTGCTGTGTAAGTAATGCTTTCAGGCTGTTGTTGAAGCGGATGATATTACCCCGGCGGTCGTTGTTTATCAGCTTCATCTTTTTCAGTCCGCGATACACGTCGTAACGCATCTTGTTGTATGTCTGGCTGGTGGTGATGTCAACCAGATACTGGCTCAGTCCGCCCACGCAGTCGTCGATAGCCATATCGTTATCGTTGAGGATGATCAGCAGGTTGTTCGGGTTGGCCGAGGCATTGTTGAGGCCTTCGAAAGCCAGTCCGCCCGTCATGGCTCCGTCGCCGATCACGGCTATTACGTGACGGTTGTTTTCTTCTTTCAGGGCCGAAGCGACCGACATTCCCATCGCTGCCGAGATCGAGTTGGACGCATGCCCGGCAATAAAAGCGTCATAGGGGCTTTCTTCCGGATTGGGGAAACCGCTTATGCCTTTGAATTTGCGGAGTGTATGAAAAGCTTCCCTGCGTCCGGTCAGTATCTTGTGTCCGTAGGCCTGATGTCCCACGTCCCAGACGATCCGGTCGTAAGGGGTATTGAATACGTAGTGAAGAGCCACGGTCAGTTCCACCGTTCCCAGGCTTGCTCCCAGGTGTCCGGGATTTTCAGAAAGTATATCTATTATGTATTGACGCAACTCTGCACATACCTGTCCCAGCTTTTCCTGAGGCAACTGGCGTAAATCCTCCGGATAGTTAATGACGTTCAATATGTGTTCATCCTTGCTCTCTGCCATATCTGCTAATTTTGTGGCAAATGTAAAGAATTAACGGCACATAAAATAGTTTTAGCCGGGCATTTCTTTGACAGGATGATTAAAATGGGCTTCAAAGATAGCCCGTCTGCTGAAGCAAACGGCAAATAAAACAGCTATAACTTCATATTTGAAACTTCTGTTTTTCACCCTGAAAACGGGCTAAATACCGCCTTTTAACAAAAGACTACAAAAACTTGAAAAAATGGGTGCTGATACACAGTGTATTAAGAAACGCATGCGCGTACATATCTATATAAATAGGGGTAGTCTGAATAGGGGTGTGATCTTTTGAATAATAAAGTGTAAGGTGCAGAAAATGGATGACTAGTTTTATCGTTCCTTTTTTCTAGTCATGCAAAGGTATTGCTAAATTTTGAATCTGCAATCCTTTTAAGAATTATTTTGTCTAATCTATCTGCTTTCTTATCAACCGGATAGCAAAGTTAGTATGAAATTCCCTCTTTTTTACACGAAAGTAATCGACCCTCCAAAAAATGACTAGAAAAAAGGAACGTTTTGGCTAGTCATTTAACAATTGCCAAACGTATCGAATCTAAGATTAAAGAGCTTTTAGGAACACTATTATTAATATTAAAATTTAAATTTATGAACAAAAAGTTATCTCTGATGATGGCTGCTCTTATTGCAGCCGGGTATTCTGTGACGGCGGAAGCGGGGATCTACAAGGTTACTGCGGCTGGTGAAGTCGTAAGCGGGCAAAAGTATGTGGTTGCTGTAGATAAAGACAACGCTTTGTCTGCTGAAGGTGCAGCTTTGTCTACTAAAGCATTTGATCCTGCCAGCAATGACTTCTTATGGATAGTTGATGGTAGCACAGATTTTAAACTAAAGAGCGTAAGTAATGATGGTAAATTCGTTACACAGAATACTATTACTGCTGCTTTGGGAGAAGATGGAACCCCCGCTGCTGCTCTATTTACAAACGCTACTAGAGCTTCAGAATTGAAGACTGCAACTTCTGGTGCTACAGATTTTGTAATAACTGGTACTCCTGCTTTTGCTGATGGATCTGGTGCAGATGCTTTCCTTCATATTGCCACAACTCCTCTTCATGCAAAAACTGCTGATGGTAGTTTTGTTTACGTAACAATCGACGGTAAGTATGCGGTTTGTACAGGAACAACAAATGTGATCTATCTGGATGGAACAACTATTGCTATGTTAGGCTTGCAGGATAAAGCGAAGTTTACGGTTTCTGCTGATGGTGAGATTTTGTCTGTAAGTGAAAGTGGTTATGGTATCAGTCAGATTAATACATCTGCAATCACTCTTACAAATACAAATCCTCCTGCTATTGAAAAGGATGCGAACAACGCTGCAAATGATCAGGTTTATACAACAGTCATTTCTTCCGGTGTATCATCTAAAGTAACTGATGCATCAACATTTGCTCTTACATCAACCGCCCCTTCTGAAGCTCCTCAGGTTCCTGCCGGTGCTCTGGCATGGACAAACGGAACGACTGGAGTGTTGTATGTTAATCCGGCTGGAGATGCTACTACTGAAAAAGCTGTTAAAAATGACGGAACACTAGAAAATTCAGGTGTAGGCAACGCTGCCCTGACAATCAAATTGAATGCAGATGGTTCTTACTCTTTGTTCGATGGTAATGCTCAGGTGAAACTGGCTAGCGAAGTTTCTTTCAATATTGTAAAGGAAGGCAATGGCTTTATAGCAAAAAAAGCCAGTGGCGAATTTTTGACAATTAAAGGTACAACTTTGGCTTGGAAGAATGCTAGTACTATTTCTGATGAATCCGTAGCTGTTTTCAGCTTCTCAAAAGGTACTCTGCAAGCTATCTCTGCTGCTGACTTAGCTAAGATCGAAAACGGTGGTATTACATTAACCGCTTCTTACGATAATGGTAAAACTGATATCAAAGGTAATCCGTTTACAGGCTTCCTGACTGTTGTTGATCTGGGTGGTAACAATTTTAACTTGAAATCAGGTAAAAAGTTTATCATTGGTAGAAAGGATATGATTGAAGGCGCTGGTACTGTAGCTTGGGGCTTTACTACTGTAGATAAGCTTTCTGATATGAAGGATGGTGACCTGGCTGTATTTACAGCACAGACGTATGCAGGTGAAGTAAATCCTTCTGAAGTAGTTTTGACTTTAACTGGTACTGGTACTGCCGGAACAGTAGGTTACTATAAAGTTCCTGATGCTGTATATATGGGTGCTGGTGCTAGTCCTAAAACTGTTACATTCTCTTTGGGCACAGGTACATTGGCAAAATGGCAGGATGTTCTTCAGAAAGGTAAATTCTTTACTGTAGAAAAGATCAGCAACTATTCAGCAGATAATGCAAAAGCTGAAGGTTACCTGGTAGCTACAGGAAAAACTAACACAGCTTATGGATACAACAAGACAGTTCGCAACGTATTGGAAGGCGAATGGGCATTGACATTGAACGATGCTAAAGATAAGTATGTACTGACTAACCGTGAAACTCCGGAAGTTACATTCGAATTTGTTGGTGTAAACTCACTTTACACAACTACTTCTGAATATACTTACGTAAGCGGTGCAGACAAATACATCATTACTCCGGTTGCTAACCACGCTGCAACAGATGGTTACAAGACACTGGATCAGCTGGAAATGCAACGTTTCAACATCGGTTCTTATGCAGGTGTTTACGATAATACTGCCTGGTTTACTGAAAACCACGGTGAAGATAAAGATGCTGAATATCACGTAATCGGTTTGAACATTGATCAGGAAGAAGGTTTGATCTATGAAGCAATCGCTCACGATCAGAAGCGCGACAAAGATCATGCTGTTACAGATTCTATTTATGTAGTTAGCACAATCGGTTATTACAACGCTGCTATCAACAATTATGATGAAGTTCTTGATACACTGAAAGTGGTTTCTTATACATTCAAGAACCAATATAACGAACCGTTGTATGTAAAGGCTGCTGATGCAGACTTCTCTAAGATCACTTATGTATCTTCTGCGAAAGATGTAACTAAAGCAACGAAGTTTACACTGCGTCTGGATACAGACAATACTTTGAATTTGCGTCCGGTAGACCTGGATGAAACAACAGGATACAACACATTTGACACATCAAAAGACTTCAACAAAGCCTATGCAGGTTCTTCATTGAACAAAGGTCTGGTTTCTTCTACCGATCTGTATGAAAGAGAAGAAAACGACCGCTTTGTAGTAGCTCCGTTGGCTTATGAAATGTATCGTCGTTTGGAAAATGCAGTTCAGGGTACTTCTCTGGATACAATCTCTATCTTCCGCGAAGGCAACAACAAGGAAGTATTGTTCGAAAACGGCCAGTTCCTGGGTATGAACAATCAGGTTCAGTTCCCGGCAATCGCTCCGGCAATGGTTGTAGATAGCGCTTATGCTCCTGCAGATACTTATCGTCCTCAGTATATGTTGATGGTTGAACCTAACTATGTACCGGCAGGTAAATGGTGTCCGGAACATGGCTTCAACCCTGGTTGTTCTCACGAACAGGATATTGAAGGTTACACAGAAGGTCGTTACCTGGTGAACCTGAAAGATACAGCTATTGCATGGGAAGATGCAAACAAACATGGCGGTATCAATCCGTATACAAACACTGAAGGTTATGTGAAGTTGGCATTCGTTCCTGCTAAACATATCAAAGATACTCTGATCATTAACAGCGATAACAACAAATTGACAGTAAACACAGCTGCATTCAACGAAGCTAAGTTTGCATTCCGTTATGTAGATGCAACAGCTAAGTCATTTGTTATCGAAACTGCTGATTTCAATCTGACAGGCAAAGATGCTGGTAAGATCAAAACAACTCCGGGTTACCTGAAATGGATGAACGGTGTGATCGTAGTGGTTGACAATATCAAGAATGCTGACGTTTACAACATGACTGAAGATTACGAAGGTAATCCGACTGCAAACGAAGGTATCAACGCTTCCTCTGTATCAGTTATCGCCGGTAACGGTGTTGTAACTATCAACGGCGCACAGGGTAAGAAAGTTACTATCAGCAACGTTCTTGGTCAGACAATCGCTAACGCAGTTCTTTCTTCTGACAACGCTACAATCTCTGCACCTGCCGGTGTAGTAGTGGTAGCCGTAGAAGGTGAAGCAGCTGTAAAAGCAATCGTAAAATAAGAAACTATTTATAATCAATAAATTTTAGATTGACTGCGTGGTGATATCGGACAAGAATAAACCAAGTATCCCGTGAGGGCGAACTAGCGGTCAATATTAATACTAAAGTAATGAAATAAAGTTCTTCTGTTCGATCTCTGTGAAGAGCAAAAACAGACAAAAACAA
>OGYB01000557.1_pt1 | contig 23553 bp, 19 predicted proteins | sample 1576421 | NCBI WGS metagenome assembly OGYB01 (sample SAMEA3541577, study PRJEB24748) | human gut metagenome | biome: human gut; feature: human-associated habitat; material: faeces | place: China | collected 2012
CCTTTCACTTTTCGCGCGTCTATCTCTCCCAGTCCACGAGTTTGCCGGGGTTCAGGATGTTTTGAGGGTCGAAGGCGAGTTTTACGCGCTTTATCAGCTCCAACTGCGCCTCGTCGAGGAAGAATTTCATGTAGCCTTTGCGTTTGAAGCCGATGCCGTGTTCGCCGGAGAGGGTGCCGCCCATTTTGATCAGCTCCGCGTATATCCGTTCCTGTACCGCGTGCAGCCGTTCGTGCCAGTCCTCGCAGTCTGGGGAGATTATCGTGCAGTGCATGTTGCCGTCGCCCGCGTGGCCGTAGGCGATCCATTCGAGGCCGTCCGCCTCGGCTTTTTCGCGGATCATTTCCAGCAGCTGCGGCACCAGCGCGGTGGGGACGACGAGGTCTTCTTTCGTGTAGCGGCTGTAGAAGAAGGAGACCGCCTCAGGCACGGCTTTGCGGGCCTGCCAGATGCGATCTTTGGTAGTGCGGGTGTCGGCGACGTAGACTTCGCTGGCTCCGTGTTTCTGCGACAGTTTGCCGATCTCCTCGAACTCTTTCTCAATGAGGCCGGCGTCGTTGTTTTCCAGTTGGATGATGAGGGCCGCGCCCGCGTCTCCCGCCGGTACCTGGGTGTTGAGGTATCTCTCCGTGAGTTTCAGCGCCTTTTGATCGAGGAATTCTATGGATGCGGGGATGAGGCCGCCCTCGGTGATGATGCGCGGCACGAAGTCGATCGCGCTGCGCGCGTCGGGGAAGGCGGCAAGCAGGTCCACGGAATGGCGCGGCAACGGCATCAGCTTGAGCACCGCCTTGGTGATAATCCCGAGTATCCCCTCGGAGCCGGCCATCAGATGGACGAAGTCCAGCCCCGTGACGTCCTTGCGGCGTTTGCCGCCGAACCAGGTGACCGAGCCGTCGGCGAGCACGACTTCCAGGGCGAGCAGCTGCGCGCCGGTCGCGCCGTATTTTATGACTTTGTTGCCGCCGGCGTTTTCGGCGATGTTGCCTCCGATGAAGGAGGCGTCGCCGCTGCAGGGGTCTCCGGCGTAGAGCAGGCCGTGCTGCGCCGCCGTGCGGCTGATCTCCGCCGTCACGACGCCGGGCTCGGCGGTGATCGTGAGGTTTTCCTCGTCAAGTTCGAGGATGCGGTTCATCTTCTCAAAGCTCATGACGATGCCGCCCCAGGCCGGGAGCGCGCCGCCGGAGAGGCCGGTGCCGGCCCCGCGCGGCGTGACCGGTATCTTGCGTTCGTGGGCGATTTTCATTATTTCGGAGACATGCGCGGTGCTTTCGGGGAAGAGAAGCAGCTCCGCGGTATATTTTTTCTCGTAGGCGCTCTGCGGCACTTCGTCGTGCGAGTAGGTTTCGAGCTTTTCCTCGTCGGCGCAGACGTTGTTCGCGCCTATTTTTTCCTTGAGGGCCTCTATGATTTCCACTGTGATTTTATTGTAAGAAAAGAGATCGTTCATTGACATACCTCCGAACCTAATATCAGGATATAATAACATAAATATGGCTGGAGGCGATGTGTATGCAAAACGAGATAATTTATGGCCCGACGCTTGCAGGCGAGGAAGACGTTTATCTCTTCCGTGAGGGGACCCACAGACGGATATATGATTTTCTCGGCGCGCATCCGCTGGAGCACGAGGGGCGTCCGGGCGTCCTCTTCGCTCTCTGGGCTCCCGGCGCGAAAGACGTCTATGTCATGGGCGATTTCAATTCATGGGACCGCGAGGGCTGCCCGCTCTCGCCTCGGTGGGATTCGTCCGGCATCTGGGAGGGGTTCGTCCCCGACGCGGCCCCCGGGCACCGTTATAAATACCTGATAAGGACCGCCGGCGGCGGGATGCTTGAAAAGAGCGACCCCCTGGCGTTTGGTACCGAGCTGCCGCCCGCCTCGGCCTCCGTGGTCTGCGACCCCGCGCATGAGTGGCTGGACGCGGAGTGGATGGCGAAGCGCGCGGGGCGGAACGCCGTGGACGCGCCGCAGTCGATATATGAGATGCACGCCGGTTCGTGGCGGCGCGGCGACGGCGACGGCATCCTCTCATGGCGCGACCTCGCGGGGGAGCTGCCGCCCTATCTTGAGGCGAACGGCTTCACTCACGTTGAATTCATGCCCGTCATGGAGCATCCCTTTTACGGCTCATGGGGCTATCAGACGACGGGATATTTCGCGCCGACCTCGCGCTACGGTTCGCCGGAGGATTTCATGGCGCTTGTAGACGCGCTGCACGCGCGCGGCATCGGCGTCATCCTCGACTGGGTGCCGTCGCATTTCCCGACGGACTCATACGGCCTCTCGCGCTTCGACGGCACGGCGCTCTACGAACACGAGGACCCGCGCCAGGGTTTCCACCCGGACTGGAAGAGCGCTATCTTCAACTACGGACGCAACGAGGTGCGGAGCTTCCTCATCTCTTCGGCGCATTACTGGCTCGACCGCTATCACGCGGACGGACTGCGCGTCGACGCCGTGGCCTCGATGCTCTATCTCGATTATTCGCGCCGCGGCGGCGAGTGGATACCGAATAAGTACGGCGGCAAAGAGAATATAGAGGCGATCGCCTTCCTGCGCGAGATGAACGGCGCGCTCTACGCGGATTTCCCCGGCATCTCGGTGACGGCGGAGGAGTCGACCTCGTGGCCGATGGTGACGAAGCCGGTCTGGCTGGGCGGCCTGGGCTTCGGCTATAAGTGGAATATGGGCTGGATGAACGACTTTATCTCCTATATGTCGCAGGACCCCGTCTACCGCAAGTACCGCCACGACCAGCTCACCTTCGGCATGTGGTACGCCTACTCGGAGAATTTCGTGCTGCCTTTCTCGCACGACGAGGTCGTATACGGCAAATGTTCGCTGCTGGAGAAGATGCCCGGAGACGGCTGGCAGAAGGCGGCCAATCTGCGCCTGATGTTCGGCTGGATGTTCGGCCACCCCGGCAAGAAGCTTGTTTTTATGGGAGGGGAGTTTGGGCAGAGCCGCGAATGGAACCACGACCGCAGCCTTGACTGGCATGAGCTTGGCGACCCCCGGCACGCCGGGATCGCGCGCTGGTTTGCCGACGTCAATAATTTTTATCGGAGCAGGCCGGAATTGTGGGAACTCGATTCGTCTCCTGACGGTTTTGAGTGGATAGACTGCAGCGACCGCGACGCGGGGGTCGTCTCATTCATACGCCGCGACAGGGAGGGGCGCTCCGTCGTCTTTGCCGCGAATTTCACGCCGGTAGTGCGTTACGGCTACCGCGTCGGCCTACCCGCCGGCGGACGCTGGGACGAGGCGCTTAACAGCGACGCGGAGATCTACGGCGGCTCGGGAGTCGGCAACATGGGCGGCGTCGAGGCAGAAGAGGTCCCGTTTCACGGGCAGGATTTTTCCGCGGCGCTGACGCTGCCGCCGCTTGGAATAATAATTTTGCGCGCTCCGGCGCTATGTTTATAATGTTGGTCTTCCCTTAATGTTTCAGTGTATAATATGTTCCAGCAATTTTGTGTAATACGGAGGGCGCTTTTTTGGAAAAAGGACGCAGAAGCGGAGTGTTGCTGCATATATCGTCGCTGCCGGGAGCTTTCGGCGTCGGGGACTTCGGCCCGGAGGCGTTTGCTTTCGCAGATTATCTTCACGGCGCGGGCTTTTCCGTCTGGCAGATACTCCCGCTTTCTCCGGCGATTTCGATATTCGGTTATTCGCCCTACAGCAGTCCCTCCGCCTTTGCCGGCAATATGCTTTTTATCAGCCCCCGCCGACTGTGCGCGGAAGGGCTCATAACGGAGGCGGAGCTTTCTTCTCACATGCTGCCCGCGGCTTCCGCGGCGGATTTCGACGCGGCGGGGCGCTGCCGCCGGGATCTGCTCTCCCTAAGCTGGAAAAGATTCAACGGCGACCCCGAAGCCTTCTCCGGCCTCCGCGGGCCGTTTGAGGATTTTCGCGGGAGAGAATCCTTTTGGCTCCGCGATTACGCCCTCTTTACACTGCTGAAAGAAAGATATGGGGACCGCTGCTGGCCCGAGTGGCCGCGGGAGTTCGCGTCCCGGGACGAGGGGGCGCTGGCCGCGTTCGCCGCGGAAAATGAAGAGGCGCTCTCCTTCATCGAATTCACTCAGTTCATCTTTTATCGGCAGCTTGAGGCCCTCTCTGAATATTGTGCCGCGCGCGGCGTGACGCTGATGGGGGACCTGCCGATATATGTCGCTTGGGACAGCGCCGACGTATGGTCGCACCCCGGCGCTTTCGATCTTGACGCCGAAGGGCGGCCGCGCTGCGTGGCCGGCGTGCCCCCGGACTATTTCAGCGCCACCGGGCAGCGCTGGGGCAATCCTCTGTATAACTGGGAGGCGATGCGCGCCGACGGCTTCGCCTGGTGGAGGGGAAGGCTGGCGCACAGCCTTAAATACTGCGGGCTGATGCGCATAGATCATTTCCGGGGATTATGCGCCTATTGGGAGATCCCCGCCTCCGAGCGCACGGCGCAGAACGGATGCTGGCGTCCCGCGCCGGGGCGCGAGATGCTCGAGGCCTTTTGTTCCGACCTCGGCGCGGGCGCGGGAGAGCTGCCGTTTATCGCCGAAGACCTCGGGGTCATAACGGACGACGTGCGCGCGCTGATGGAGGAGTTTTCTCTTCCGGGCATGAAGGTGCTGATGTTCGCTTTCGGAGACGGCGTCGCGGACAATCCCTACGCGCCGCACAACATCAGGCCGCGCAGCGCCGTCTACACCGGGACTCATGACAACGATACGGCGGTCGGCTGGTGGCGCGGCAGCTCCACCGTGCGCGAGCGCGTCAACTTCGCCGCCTACGCGGGGCGGGAGGTGACGCGTGAGAATGTCAGCCGCGTCATGATACAGATGGCGCTCTCTTCAGTCGCCGATCTCGCCGTCATCCCCGCGCAGGACCTTCTCGGCCTCGACGGCTCGTGCCGCATGAACAGGCCGGCGGCGGCGCGGGGAAACTGGAGCTGGCGGCTGCTCCCCGCGGAGTTTTGTTCGCTCCTGCCCGGCGGCCATGATTTCTCTGAAAGGCTCAGAGAGCTGAATATATTATACGGGCGTTTTAAAGAGGCTGATTAAATGAACCATCTTCTGAATTCAAGGGCCGTCTACCGGGCGGCCGGACGTGATTACCGCGAGCTGATATTTTTCTCCTTTATGATCCTGGCCATCTTCCTCAAGTTTTATTTTCTTGAGTATGAGGTCTCAAGGGCGGTCACGCGCGTGCCGTTTTCCGTCGCCGCCTCTTTGGCGATCGCGGCGGCGCTGGTCCTTCCCGCGTCGCTCTTCTGGCACAGGGGACGCCTCGCGCTTTCGCTGCTGCTGGATTTCATGCTGACGGCGCTGGTGATAACCGACATTCTGCACATGCGCTACTATTCTGACCTCTTTACCTCTCACAACCTCGGGCTTTCCGCGCAGGTGGGAGAGGTCTCGGAGTCTGTATTCGCCCTCTTTTCGGCGAAGGACCTGCTTTACTTTTTTGACATTCCGGTGCTGTTCGGTTATTTCCGGATATTCCGGCACATTTCCGTGCATCCCTTTTTCCACCGGATCACCCGCCGGCGATTTTTCCGGACATGCCTGCTGTTCGCGGCGGCGGTCGCCGTCGTCGCCTTTCATATCAGCGGCTATAATAAAAAAGTGCCAGGCGTTCTGCGTTCTATGTGGGACCGCCCCGCCGTCTGCAACAACGTCGGCGCGCTGACCTATCACCTGGCGGACAGTTGGAATACGCTGACCGACAGGGCCGCCCGCCCGAAATTGTCGGCGTCGGAGCTTGAAGGCGTGCGGGAATGGTTTGAGGGGCATCTCTCCCGGCAGCGCCGCCCGCAGGGTGTATTCGGCATAGCCAGGGGCAAAAACCTCATCGTGATCCAGGTGGAGTCGCTTCAGAGCTTCGCCGTCGGCCTCAAGGTCGGCGGGCGCGAGGTGACGCCGAACCTCAACGCCTTTGTAAGGGAGGCCTCGCTGGCTTCCAACGTCTATAACCAGACCGGCTCCGGCAACAGTTCCGACGCGGAGTTCCTCGCGAACGCGGCGCTCTACCCGGCGGCCTCTGGCGTAGCCTATACCCGCTTTGCCGGCAATCATTACGCGGCTCTTCCCGGAGTGCTGCGGGAGAACGGCTATCGCGCGGTCGCGATGCACGGAGACCGCGCCGGCTTCTGGAACCGCGGGCATATGTATCCCGCGCTCGGCTTTGAGAGGTTTATCAGTAAGAAGGATTACGTGAACGACGAATCGATCGGCATGGGGCTAAGCGACAGAAGCTTCTTCCGCCAGTCGCTCGCAATGCTTTCGCGGGAGCGGCAGCCCTTCTACGCCTTTATGATAACGCTCACCAGCCACTATCCCTATAGTTTCCCGAAACTTCTCGAGCAGGCCGCGTTTGACGCCGGCGAATATAAAGGTACGGTCGTCGGCAGCTACCTCGCGGCGATCCATTATCTGGACCGGGAGTTCGGCGCTTTTATCAAAGGGCTGAAAAAGTCGGGACTTTACGATAATAGCGTCATCGCCCTTTACGGCGATCATAACGCGATCCCGCGCTGGGATTCCCCGACGCTCTCCAAGCTGCTGGGGATAGACTTCACAAAGGATCATAACTGGCGCTATGTGCAGCGCGTGCCGCTGGTGATAAACGTTCCCGGCGTAAAAAAGCTTGTCTGGAATCATAAGATGGCGCTGGGACTTGTCAACCTTCCCCGCTCTCTGGCGCTGCTGCTGGGAATAGATTTTGAGAGCGGCCTCGGAACCGACATCTTCGACGGGAGTGATGCCCCAGTGATCTTCCGCAACGGCTCCTACGTCACGGGCGAGATATTTGTCGAACCGGCGAAGAAGAGCGCCGTCAACGTCAGGAGCGGCGAGCCCCGGGACTATTCGGCGTATGCGGAGATGACGGAGAGGGTCAAAAAGACGCTCGATATAAGTGATAAGATATTGGAATATGACCTGATGCCTCAAATTTACAATAAATAGGTGATAGTTGACTGATGTTTTTCCCGCATAAGGATAAACCGGTTTCCATAAGCGGATATCTGTTCGCGGCCGTCGTCGCCGCGGCGGTCTGGCTCAAGTTCCTCTCGGTGGACTACGCCGTCGCCGACGTGCTCAACTGGCCCACCTTCGGCGTGCTGACGATGCACGCGCTGCGCCATACGGCGCGCGCGCTCGCCGTCTCGCCGTCCTCGCTCGGGGCCATCCTCTGCCTGCTGCTGCCGCTGATGTTCTTCCCGCCGCGCCGGCGGGCGGCGGCGCTCGTAGTCATGGACCTGCTGCTTTCGGCGCTCGTGCTCACCGACAGGCTCTTTATACGCTATTACGCCGATATCTTTATCTTCCACGACCTGATGCTCGTGCCGCAGACCGGGCTCATCGCGAAGTCGATCTGGGCGCTGCTGAAACCGTGGGACCTGCTGATCTTTGCCGATATCCCCCTTATCGTCTGGCTGATGCGCGGCGGCAGGCTTCGCGTCGTCTTCAAACGGGAGCGGAGGCGAGACGCGGCCCTGCTGCTCGCCCTCTTCCTCTGTGCGGCGGCGGTTCAGGGAGCCGCCGTATGGCACATCATAAAGTTCCGTCCGAACATCATCGACGCGATGTACGACCGCCTCTCCGTCTGCGCCTGGGTCGGCACCGCCACCTTCCACTGGTGGGACTTCTTTTCTCTGACGCGCAAGGCGCTGAAGCCGCAGAATGTTTCGCCGGAGACGGTGGACGAGATACGCGGATGGTTCGCGGCGCACCGCACCGTGCCGCACGGGGGCACGAGCGCGAAAAACCTGATCCTCGTGCAGTGCGAGGCGCTGCAGTATTTTGCCGTTGATCTGGAGATAGGCGGCGTGCCCGTGACTCCGAACCTCAACCGGTTCAAAAACGAGTGCCTCTATTTTCCCAACACCTGGAGCCAGGCCGCGGGAGGCAACAGCTCGGACGCGGAGTTTATGGCCAATACCGGCCTTTTCCCCGCCGCCTTCGGAGCCGCCTATACGCTCTACGCGGACAACGATTATAATTCCCTCGCGCGCGCGATGCGCCGGCGCGGGGCGCGCGCCGTCGTCGTGCAGGGCACGCGCAGCGCCTTCTGGAACTGCCACCGGATGCACCCGAAGCTCTGGTTCCACCGGCAGTACAGTCAGAATACCTTTCCCAACGACGAGGCGATCGGCCTCGGCCTGAGCGACGAGGCGATCTTCTCACGGGCGCTTCAGATATTCAGAGAGATGAAAGGCCCGTTCTATGGCTTCATCGTCACCCTCTCGAGCCACCACCCCTTCGACTTCGCGGAGCTGCCGCGGGATACGCTGCCGCTGCCGCCCGAGCTGCGGGGAACGCTCATCGGCAGCTATCTGCTGTCGATAAACTATTTTGACCGGCAGTTCGGAATGTTCATCGACGGGCTTCGGAGCTCAGGGTTGCTCGATAAGAGCCTTGTCGTGGTCTACGGCGACCATCCGGCCATTCCGATCGCCTATAAAGAGGACATGGAAAAACTTCTCGGGAGAAAGATAGAAGAGGCGGTCGACTGGAAGGCTACGCGGCGCATCCCGCTCCTCTTCCGCACGCCGGAGACGGCGAAAGCTCCGCGCGTCGATGAGAGAAACGTCGGGCAGATGGATATTCTGCCGACCGTTTCGGGGCTGATGCGGCTCGATATCGGCACCGCTTTCGGAAATGACCTGCTGGGCAAGGATGCCGTCGGCCCGGTCATCTTCCGCAACGGCAGTTATATCGAGGGGAACGTCTATGTCGAACCCGCCGCGGGGCGCGCCACCGATCTGAATACCGGCGAACGCCTCGACTGCTCCGCCTATGACGGACTGACGGACGAGGCGGAACGCCGCCTCCGATACAACGACCTGATCCTTGAAAAGAACCTGATCGAAAAAATTATCGGGAAACAACAGTAGCTTTTAAGTTGTCATCCGCCCATTCTGAGGGTATGATTACTTCATGTGTGAAAAATAGACAGAGGTGGCCTTATTATGGATAAGACGGAACTTTTTTATTGGCTGATATGGTGGGGCTGGTGGCTGGTCCAGTTCGTCCTCTACATATTGCTGGGAGCTCTGATGTGCGACGGCGTATATCAGATAATCGTCAGCCTGCGCGGTTTCTGGAGCCAGAAAAAAATGCCCCAGGCAAAGCGTTACCGCCGCTTTGCGGTGCTGGTCCCCGCCCACAACGAGGCGATGGTCATCGTGCCGCTTCTCAAAAGCCTGGCGGGGCAGAATTACCCTAAGAACTGTTACAAGGTCTACGCCTCCTGCGACAACTGCACCGACAACACCGCGGAGCTTGCGCGCGAGAACGGCGCCGTGGCGCTGGAACGCTTCGACGACGAACACAACGGCAAGACCTGGAACGTGCGCTGGGCGCTGACGAAGATACCGTTTGAGGAATACGACGCCCTCGCGATGTTCGACGCCGACAACCTCGCCGAGCACAACTTCCTGATGGCGATGAACAACTACATGGAGCTGCATCCGGAGGCCGAGGCCATCCAGGGCGTGCTGGACGTGAAAAACCCTGACGATAACTGGCTGACGCGCTCCTACGCGCTCGCCTACTGGTTCACGAACCGTTTCTGGCAGCTCGCGCGCGGCCTTTGGGGGCTCTCCTGCACGCTCGGCGGCACGGGGCTCGTCATCCGCACGGCGACGCTCGAACGTATCGGCTGGAACCTCCAGAGCCTCACGGAGGACCTTGAAATGTCGACGCGCCTCATCCTTTCCGGCAGCCGCGTCCACTGGAACGACGCCGCGGTGATTTACGACGAAAAGCCGCAGGACATGGCCGTCTCCAAACGCCAGCGCACGCGCTGGATGCAGGGGCACTACTGGGTCTTCTGGACTTACGGCTGGGATTCTTTGAAGGCTTTCTTTGTAACGCGCAGGCTGCAGTACCTCGACCTCTTCCTCTATCTGCTCGCGCCCGCGAAGTCCTGTCTCGGCATCATCATCATGATCGCCGGCATGGCCTTTACCCTCGTGAACAACATGGTGCTCTATCCCTCGTCGGATATCCCGCAGTCGATGCTTGAATGGACGCTCTTCTTCGGACTGCCGATCTTTTCGATCATCGCCTTCTGCCTGCTCTGCGCCATCGCGGGGCCCTCGATGCATGAAAAAAAATTCACTCTGCGCTACGTGAAGGATACCTTCGCCTACTTCTGGTTCGGCCTCACCTGGATACCGATCCTCTTCAAGGCGGCCTTCCTCGCGAAGGATCAGGGCAAGTGGGTGAAGACGGAACACACGCGCGGCATATCGCTTGACGATGTAAAGCCCAAGAGTTAAGGGGGGATCGTGATAGAAACACAATTCTCCCTCCTTGCGAAGCGCCGCTTTCTGCCGCTCTTCCTGACGCAGTTTCTCGGGGCCTTCAACGACAACCTCTTTAAGAGCGCGCTTGTGATCCTCATCACCTTCCGCCTCGCGGAGACCTACAACGTCAACGCGCAGATCATGATCACGGCGGTGGCGGGACTGTTCATCCTGCCGTTCTTTCTCTTCTCGTCCCTCGCCGGGCAGATCGCCGACAAATACGAGAAGTCGTTCCTCATCCGCATAATAAAGCTTGTAGAGATAATCCTCATGTGCCTTACGGCGGCGGCCTTTGAGACGATGCACCTGTGGTGGCTGATCTTCCTGCTATTCTGTATGGGGACGCAGTCTACCTTTTTCGGCCCGCTGAAGTTCAGCATCCTGCCCCAGCTTCTTAATGACGATGAACTGGTGGCCGGCAACGGCCTGGTAAACGCGGGAACTAATATCGCGATACTGACGGGGACGCTTTGCGGCGGCCTCTTTATCCTCTCCCCGCTTGGGCGGCACTACATATCGGCCGGCGTCGTCGGCGTGGCCGTCGCCGGATATGCCGCGAGCCGCTTCATACCGACGGCGGAGCCCTCCTCCCCCGGGCTGCGGATCGACCGCAACCTCTTCCGCTCCACCTGGGAGATGCTCGTCTATCCGTTCTGCAACAGGGACGTCTTTCGTTCGATAATCGGCATCAGTTGGTTCTGGTTCCTCGGTTCGGTCTTCCTCGCGCAGTTTCCCTCCTTCGCCAAAGACGCGCTCGGCGGCGACGAACAGGTCTCGACCCTCTTTCTCGTCCTCTTCTCCGTCGGCGTCGGCGCGGGCGCGACCTTCTGCAACAAGCTGCTCAAGGGACGCGTCTCCGGAAAGTACCTCTCCTGCAGCCTTATCGGAATGAGCCTGTTCATAGTGATGCTCTATATATTCAGCGCAGCCGCGCCCGCGGGAGGCGAATTGATCTCGGCCCTGCAGTTCATACGCGGGCCGCGGGCCGCCGGCATCGTCTTTGCGATGTTTATGATCGCCGCCTGCGGCGGCCTCTACAGCGTGCCGATGTACGCGATGATGCAGAGGATGACGCCGGAGTCGCACATGGCGCGTGTCATCGCCTCCCTCAATATAATTGATTCTCTCGGGATGGTGGCGGCCGCCATGCTTACGGCGCTGATGATTTCCGCCGGCGTGTCCATATCTGGGATATTTCTTTCCATGGCCTTTCTCAACCTGCTGATGCTGCCGCTGACGATAAAATTATCGAGGATAAGCTATGACTGATCTTGAAATAAGAAAAGATATCATCGAAACCGCCCGCCGGATGCTGGAAAAGGGCCTTGTGCAGGGGACCGGAGGCAATTTCAGCGTCCGCTGCGAAGAGGGGTTCATAATAACGCCCAGCGGGATGGATTACGCGACGCTCACGCCCGGAGATCTGCCGAAGCTGTCGCCAGGCGGAGCCGTGCTTGAGGGCGAACGCCGCCCCTCTATTGAAAAAGAGCTCCACCGGGAGGTCTACATTGCGCGCCGTGACGTATGCGCCGTCGTCCATACCCATTCCGTCTACGCGACCGCCGCCGCCGCGATGCGCCTCCCGCTTCCGGTCCTGACCGACAACCAGGCCGTGATGTTCGGAGGTCCCGTCCCCGTTGCGGAATACGCGCCGATCGGCACGCCGGAGCTCGCGCGCGGCACGGCAAGGGCGCTGGGAGATGGAGCCGGCGTGCTGATGGCCAACCACGGAGCGCTCTGTGTCGGAGCGACGCTCCGCGAGGCGGCCCAGAGATGCGAGATGCTGGAAATATTCGCGAAGATATTCTTCCTCACGAAGAGCTGCGGCGGGGGAGTCTGTCTCACTGCGGAGCAGGCCGGCAGCGAGGCGGCCGACCTGGCGGAACGTTACGGCCAGCGCTGAACCGCCGGATTTGCCGGGCCGACATAAAAAAACAGACCGAAGAAATCTCTCTTCGGTCTGTTTTTTATTTTTTCCGTAAGATAAATATAACTTACTGGGAAATCGCGCTTACCGGGCAGGTAGCTACGCAGGCACCGCACTCCACGCATGTATCGCCGTCAACGTGAGCCTTGCCGTCTTCCATCGATATCGCCGATGTGGGGCATACGCCTACGCAAGCCTCGCAGCCTACGCAAACCGACTGATCAACTGATGCTTTAGCCATAGTAAGAAGTCCTCCTTCAATTTTATACTCCCTTGATAATGCGGGACTGTTTCCCGCATACCGTCCTATTCTAGCGTGAAACCCCAGAACCTTCAACTATTTTTTGACATATTTGAAAGATGAACATAATCAGGCAAATAGTAAAGATATATCAGATGTATTTGCTGTATTCATTGTACGAAGTATAGACAAACTAGATAAAAGAGTTATAAAATATTCACATAGGTTGAGTCAAAGTTTTTTAATTCTCAGTTTTCTGTTTTTTCAGTTACAAATTCTTACATCTTTCTCTTTGAGGAGGTGGTAATTGAAGGTGTAAGGGTCCTGTATTTTTGTTTTGCTTTTGCGTTATCTTCACAAAACGAAAGGAGAGTTGCTTTATTATGGAACAGGTCAAGGAACCGAAAATACCATCGTTGGGTTTATCTATTCTGGTTTTTCTCGCAGTTGCGGTTATGATTGCGGCGGCTGTTCTGGTATGGGAGACTGATATTCATATCGTTCTCATCTTCGGCGCGCTTCTCGCCGGTCTTGTCGGAGTATTTTATCTCGGAAATCCCTATTCAAAGATCGAGAAGGGAATCATTGACGGCATCATGGTCGGCATGCAGGCCTGCCTTATCCTTTATACGGTCGGCCCGCTCGTCGGTACCTGGATCTGCAGCGGCGTCGTGCCGAGCATGATCTACTACGGGCTGTCGATACTCTCGCCGTCGATCTTCCTTCTCGCGACGCTCATCATTTGCTCCATCGTCTCGCTTGCCACAGGAACCTCGTGGGGCACGGCGGGAACGGTAGGCATCGCCCTTCTCGGCATTGCTCTCGGCCTCGGAGTCCCGGCGCCGCTGACGGTCGGCATCATCATTTCCGGCGGTTATTTCGGCGACAAGATGTCCCCCCTCTCCGACACGACGAACCTCGCCCCGGGCGTGGCCGGCACCGACCTCTTCCAGCATATCCGCGCGATGTGCTGGACCTCGGGCCCGACATACGCCATCGTCGTCTGCATCACGCTCTTCCTCGGGTTCCAGTATTCGCAGGGAGATTTGGATTATACGAAGATCGAGGCGCTTAAAACCATCCTCGCCAGTGAATTCTGGATCAGCCCGATATCGCTGATCGCCCCGCTCGCGGTCATCGTCCTCTCGGCGATGCGCAAGCCCGCCCTGCCCGCACTCTGGGTCGGCGTTTTCATCGCCGTCGTTTTTGCCCTTGTACAGGGAACGAACTTCGGCGATATCCTCAATATCATGCAGAACGGCTATGTCCCGATGCTCTCGGCGGAGATCGCCGGGACCGGCGAAGACGCTGCGGCGCTTGCGAAGATACTCGCCGACAACAGCATCAGCCTTGACCCGAAGATCGCCCTCGAGGCGGCCAACGACATCGTCTCCCTTATGGAACGCGGCGGCCTCCAGTCGATGAACTGGACGATCTCCCTCATCCTCTGCGCCTTCACCTTCGGTTCGACGATGGATGTCTGCGGATTCCTCAAGGTCATGCTCCAGGCGATCATGAAGCCGATCAAGTCCGTCGGCGGAATGATCACGGCGGTCATCCTCTCCTGCTTCGTCTGCGACATCTTCCTCGGCGACCAGTACCTTGCGATCGCGATGCCGGGAACGATGTTCAAGAGTGAATTCGATAAATCCGGACTTCACCCGAGGATGCTCTCCCGCTCGCTCGAAGACGCCGGCACGCTCCTCTCCGTCCTCGTTCCGTGGAACACCTGCGGAGCCTACCACGCCGGAGTTCTCGGAGTGCCGACCTTTGAATATCTGCCTTACGCTTTCTTCAACTACCTGAACCCGATCGTGGCCATCGTGATGACCTTCATGGGCATAGGCATCTTCTGGCGCGGCAAGAACGGCGAACCTGTGAAGGGCGGAAAGACGCGTCCCGCGGAGCTTGGCCCGAAGGTCGATCTTTAGTATAATATCCGTATGATCCGTCGATATTAGATTGAAAGAAGAATGTAATTGGCAGAAAAACTGGCACCTTTAGAGAGCCTTCTGGTCTCGGCCTCCGGCAGAGAGGCGGGAAAATGGAAATCGATCACCTTCGCGATGATCGCCGTCTATCTGTTGCTTACGGCTGTGTGGCAATTTTCGCACGAAGGAGTGACCCAGAGGGCTCTGCTCAACCTTTTTCTCGGCTGCTGCAGCGTGGTGGTGATCAAGTACGAGAAGCTGATCTATGTCTCTCCGCTCGGTTTTGTGAAGGAGACGCATACTTGGGTATCGCACCATCGTGAACTCCTCCCCTGGAACGAGGTGAAGTATGTCACCCTGACCACGAGGGGCAGCCGCCTGATGGCTCTTATTGAGAAGGATGAAATAGGCTGGAAGCTCTTCTTTAAGAAGGATGACCTGCCGGAGCTCAAGGAGATCCTCAAGAAGCACGCGCCCAAGGTTCCCGTTAACGATATAAGCCCCAGGTTCTGAAGAGGCCCGGAAGCTTAAAAACACATAAAAATGGCTGCCGTTCCGGTGAACCGGAGGGCAGCCGTTTTTATATCCGGTCGACGGAATGGGCCCGGATCTATTTTGCGAGATAGGGCCCGACGACCTTTCGCGGCAGCTCAAACTCCGGGCTGCCCGCGGCTCCCGGGGCGACCTCGTATTTATCGAAGCAGATGACGATGTTGCCCTTGTCGTTTATGAAAAAGTTCTGCTTAGGCTTTATCGAGCGGAACCCCTGTTCGTCCTGCGGCGCTATCCAGAAGATGCCCTTTTCCTTTTTGTTGCGGCGGCGCATCTCGCCGATGATATAGTTGTTGATCACCTTTGTGTAATCGGCTTTGCCGTTGAAAAGTTCGCCGAGCTCGATCAGCTTGCCGCTCCTCTTGTCGAAGTTGTAAAAGGAATGCACCGTAGATGATGAACCGGCGATATTCATCTCATAGAGATCGACCGCGAGCACTTTCCCGTTGTCCGTGCGGACTTTGTAGTCGAGCACGACGCCCATGTGTCCCTGAAACTCTGGGTCGTCCTTCATCATCTCGCCGACGTCATTCTCGTAATCGGCTGTCAGCTTGCGGGCCCGCTGCATGAAGGAATCGTTCAGCTCGTTCTGTACGGCGGAGACGGCCAGGCCTGTGACGACGGGAGTGACGATCTTTGCCTCAAACCCGCGAAATTCGGAGCTGTAGGTGCTCAGCGTCTCGAAACGCACATCGGCCTCCTTGGCGGAGGCCGTCATGGCCGCTCCCAGCAGAAGCGCCGCCGCAAACGCCGCCGCGGTCCCTCTGAGATATTTCATGCCCGCCACCTATTTAGCCTCGGCGGCTTTTACGGCCTCGGCCATATTCCTGCCGAGCTCGCGGCAGAGCTCGAGATCGGCCTCGGTCGGGGAGGATTTGACCTCTATCGTCGGCTCCACGAGTTTCCAGTCGCCGCCCTGTTCCGCAAAGACCTGCAGCTCGGCGAGGGCCCCCTTGCTCCAACTGTAGGAACCGCAGATGCCGAGAACGCGGTTTTTCATCATCTTGTTTTTCAGCGCGCGGCAGAGCGTCGCCATCGGCGGGTAGAGCTCTGTGTTGTATGTGCAGCTGCCGAGGACGAGGCCGCGGTATTTCCAGATGTCGCGCACGATATACGAGAGGTTGGAGCGCGAGGCGTCGTGTACGATGACGTCCTTCACTCCGGCCTCGCAGGCGGCGCGCGCGATGGTGTCCGTCATGAATTTCGTATTGCCGTACATCGAGCCGTATACGACGACGATGCCCTCGTCGGTATTGTGGCTGCTCCACTTGTCGTAGAGGTCGACGATGTGCCTAGGGTTCGAGCGGAGGATCGGGCCGTGCGCCGGGCATATTATTTTCAGGTCGAGCGCGCGGACCTTCGCGATCGCCTTCTGCGCCGGACCGGAGTAGCGGCCGACGATGTTTGCGAAGTAGCGCAGCGTCTCGTCCTCGTAGAGCGCCATATCGAGCTCGTCGTCGAAGATGCCGCCCTCAAGCGCGCAGAAGCCGCCGAAAGCGTCGGTGGAAAAGAGCACCTTTTCCGTCGTCTCATAGGCCACCATGCTCTCCGGCCAGTGGACCATCGGTATCATCGCGAAGGTCAGCTTATGGCGTCCGAGGTCGATAACGTCGCCCTCTTTTACCTCCACCAGCCCCTCTGTGATGCCGTAAAAGGCGCCTATCATCTCAAGCGTCTTTTTGTTGCCGAGGATCTTCATCTCCGGATAGAGCTTGCGGAGGATGCTGATCGATCCGGAATGGTCGGGCTCCATGTGGTTGACGACGAGGTAGTCGATGGAACGCCCCTCCGGCATGATCGAGACGAGCCGCTCCATGTAGGCGGAGAGCTTGTCAGCCTTGATCGTGTCGATGATCGCGCACTTTTCGTCGTTGATGAAATAGGCGTTGTAAGCCACGCCTCTGGGAAGTTCCCAAAGCCCCTCGAAGAGGTCGGTCTCGCGGTCGTTGCCGCCTATCCAATATATAGAATCCGTTACCTTGATTGCCTGCTGCATCATTTTTACGGTTACCTCCTTAATGATATTGCCTATGCGCCTCATATTATATAACAATGAGTTCAGTCCGCATGATGTAAAATCATCTCAAGATTTGAGTAAACGAAGCTTGATAACTTTGATAAAAATAGAATGGATTGACTTGTCTGAAATTAACGGTCAAATGTTGCAATTTCGGCGGAGTTGGGCAATAATATTACGGTGTGGTTTTTTGTAATATCTACTAGTGTGCTGACGGTCATTCATACGATGACCTCATATGTTTCGCAAGGAGGCGGAGTAATTGTTCGAACCAACACAGCTCCAGGAAGTAGCAGAAGGAAAGAAGGCCTACGAGGCGGCTGTCGCCAAGGCGCTCGCCAAGGGTCCCGAGAGAAAAGAAAACTTCACCACAAGCGGCGGTATTCCTCTCAAGAGGACATACACTCCCGAAGATGTCAACGGCGTCGACTACGCCAAAGACCTTGGATTCCCGGGCGCTTATCCCTATACCCGCGGCGTCCAGCCCACCATGTACAGGGGCCGTTTCTGGACGATGCGCCAGTATGCGGGCTTTGCCACGGCGGAGGATTCCAACAAGCGTTATCGTTACCTGCTGAGCCAGGGAACGACGGGACTTTCTGTCGCGTTTGACCTTCCGACGCAGATCGGCTACGACTCGGACGACCCCATGGCGGTGGGTGAGTGCGGTAAAGTCGGCGTCGCCGTCGACAGCCTTGCCGATGCGGAGATCCTCTTCGGCGGCATCCCCCTCGACAAAGTTTCGACCTCGATGACGATCAACGCTCCCGCGTCGGTGCTTCTTTCAATGTACATCGCCGTCGCCGAAAAGCAGGGCGTGCCGATGAACGCGCTTTCGGGAACGATCCAGAACGACATCCTCAAGGAATACATCGCGCGCGGCACATATATCTTCCCTCCCAAGCCGTCGATGCGTCTCATCACCGACATTTTTGACTTCTGCTCGAGAAACATCCCGAAGTGGAACACCATCTCGATCTCCGGCTACCACATCCGTGAAGCCGGCTCCACCGCGATCCAGGAAGTGGCCTTCACGCTCGCCGATGGCATCGCCTACATCGAAGCGGCCATCAAGGCCGGACAGGACCCGAACGTATTCGGAAAGCGCCTCTCCTTCTTCTTCAACGCGCACAACGACTTTATCGAAGAGGTCGCGAAGTTCCGCGCGGCGCGCAAGGTTTGGGCACGCATCATGAAGGAGCGCTTCGGAGTCACCGAAAAGGGAGCCCAGATGCTCCGCTTCCACACGCAGACGGCCGGATGCACGCTTACCGCGCAGCAGGCGGAGAACAATATCGTCCGCGTCGCCGTTCAGACGATGGCGGCGGTATGCGGCGGCACGCAGTCGCTGCACACCAACAGCCTTGACGAAGCCCTCGCCCTGCCGACGGACAAGAGCGTCCGCATCGCCCTTCGCACGCAGCAGATCGTCGCTTACGAATCGGGCGTCACGAACATCGTCGACCCGCTTGCGGGCAGCTACGCCATCGAATCCCTTACCAAAGAGATCGAAGAGGGCGCGTGGGAATACATCAAGAAGATCGACGAGCTTGGCGGCATGATGACGGCCATCGAAAAGGGCTATCCGCAGAAGAACATCCAGGACTCGGCGTATCAGTATCAGAAATCGATCGAATCAGGCGACCGTATCATCGTCGGCGTCAACAAGTTCCATATCGAAGAGGACATGTCAGAGCGCAAACTCCTGAAGGTCGACGCAAGCGTAGGCGTAAACCAGATTAAGAAGCTCCGTGAGATGAAAGAGAACCGCGACAACGTCAAAGTCAAGTCGACACTCGACGCGATCCGCGACGGCGCGAAGGGCGACGCCAACCTCATGCCGCTCATCCTCGACGCCGTACACGCGTACGCGACAGAGGGCGAGATCTGCGGCGTGCTCCGCGAGGTCTTTGGCGAGTACCAGGAGAACGTGGTTCTTTAGAATCGCGTGTGCTTTTTAAGGAGGAAGAAAAAATGGACCGTAAAATTCGCGTAGTTGTTGCGAAACCCGGACTTGACGGCCACGATCGTGGCGCGAAGGTCATAGCAAGAGCATTCAGAGACGCCGGCATGGAGGTCATTTACACCGGACTCCGCCAGACGCCGGAACAGATAGTTGCCACAGCGATCCAGGAAGACGCTGACGCGATCGGCATCAGCATCCTTTCGGGAGCGCATGAGTACTGCTTTAAAGCCATCATCGATCTTCTCAAAGAGAAGAACGCGGAAGACATCATCGTCTTCGGCGGCGGAGTCATCCCCGAGACCGACTATCCTACGCTTCTCGGCTTCGGCGCGGGCGCGATCTTCGGCCCCGGAACGCCGACCTCGGAGACGATCGAGTGGCTCGAAAAGGCAGTAGCCGAAAAGAGAGCGAAAGAGGCGTAAATAAACTATGGAAATCAAAAACGTAGACCATATCGGAGTCGCTGTAAAGAGTATCGACGAAGCCCTTAAATTCTGGGAAGATACTCTCGGCGTGAAGTGCCACGGAATAGAGGAAGTCGCCGAACAGAGAGTCAAGACGGCCTTCCTGCCCATTGACGACACGGAGTTCGAGCTCCTTGAGGGGACGACCGAGGACAGCCCGGTATCAAAATTCATCGAAAAGAACGGACAGGGCATCCAGCATGTCGCGGTCAGAGTCGCCGATATCGAAGCGGCGCTTGCCGAGCTCAAGGAAAAGGGCGTCCGCCTCATCGATGAAAAACCGCGTATCGGCGCGGGCGGCGCGAAGATCGCCTTCGTTCACCCGAAGGCCAGCGGCGGAGTGCTTCTCGAACTCTGCCAGCGCGATTAACTAAGGAAAAAGGCTCCCGTGCCAGGGCGGCACGGGACGCCTTATACCATAGCACTGCAAGTGGGACAGAATCCTGACGGCGTTTTCCCGAGGCAGGGCGCCGAGGGAAGGCAGTCAGGCGTTCCATCTGAGAGATTATGAGGAGGTAAGAAGTAATGGCGGACAAAACGATCGACGAACTGTGCGCTGCTCTGGTTGCCAAACGCGAAAAAGCGGCTCTTGGCGGCGGAGAAAAGGCCATCGCCAAACAGCACGACAAAGGTAAGATGACCGCACGCGAGCGCATCGACGCAGTTCTTGACCCCGGCAGCTTCGTGGAAATCGATGAATTTGTTGAGCACCGCTGCACCAACTTCGGGCTCGAAAAAACAACATTCCTCGGCGACGGCGTTGTAACCGGCTACGGCACGATAGACGGACGCATAGTCTACGTATTCAGCCAGGATTTCACGGTAATGGGCGGTTCGCTTGGCGAAATGCACGCCAAGAAGATATGCAAAGTTCTTGACCTTGCCCTTACGAACGGCGCTCCCTGCATCGGCATCAACGATTCGGGCGGAGCACGTATTCAGGAGGCGGTCGACGCCCTTTCAGGTTACGGACAGATATTCTTCCGCAACGTCAAAGCCAGCGGCGTCATCCCGCAGTTTTCAATAATCGCCGGCCCCTGCGCGGGCGGAGCCGTTTACAGCCCCGCGCTGACAGACTTTATCTTCATGGTCGACAAGGTCGGCATCATGCACATCACCGGCCCCGCCGTCATCAAGTCCGTGACCGGCGAAGACGTGACCTCCGAGCAGATCGGCGGAGCCCGCGCCCACAACGCGACCTCCGGCTGCGCCCATTTCTTCGCGGCCAGCGAAGCCGAATGCTACGCTCAGGCCCGCAAAGTGATGAGCTACCTCCCCAGCAACAACATGGAAGAGCCTCCCTTTATGGAGACCGGCGACGATCCTTCGCGCACGGAAGCCGAGCTTCGCGAAATAGTCCCGACAAACCCGAACAAAGGCTACGACGTCCGCGACGTCATCAAGAAGGTCGTTGACAACGGAGACTTCTGCGAGGTACAGGAACTCTATGCCAAGAACATCGTCACCGGCTTCGCGAGAGTCGGCGGACGCGTCATCGGCATCATCGCGAATCAGGCGAAGTTCATGGCCGGATGCCTCGATATCGACGCCTCCGACAAGGCGAGCCGCCATATCCGCATCTGCGATGCCTTCAACATCCCCATCGTAACATTTGAAGACGTGCCCGGATACCTCCCCGGACTCAACCAGGAGATGGGCGGCATCATCCGCCACGGCGCGAAACTCCTCTACGCCTACAGCGAAGCGACCGCTCCGAAGATCACCATCGTCATGCGCAAAGCATACGGCGGATCATACCTCGGCATGTGCAGCAAAGACCTTGGCGCGGACGTAGTCCTTGCCTGGCCGCAGGCTCAGATCGCGGTCATGGGCGCCGAGGGCGCGGCGAACATCATCTTCCGCAAGGAGATCGACGCCGCCGAGGATAAGGTAGCCAAGCGCGCCGAAAAGATAGAGGAATACAAAGAGTCATTTGCGAACCCCTACCGCGCGGCGCAGCGCGGATTCGTCGACCGCGTCATCCTCCCCGAGGAGACGCGTCCAGCCCTCTATCAGGCGCTTCTTATGACAGAGAGCAAGAGCGAACTTCGTCCGAAGCGCAAGCATGGCATTCTGCCCAACTAAGGCAGGGGGAAGCCAATTATGACAACAGGATCGATCAGCTCATACTTTGTCGGCGTCCCTGGCGGGCTCATAATGTCCTTCATCGCCTTCAGCATCGTCTTCATCGTCATCGTCGGGCTTATGCTCGTAATGATGGGGATGAAGCACGTCTGCTCCGCGATAGACAACATGAACAAGCCGAAGCCGGCCGCTCCGGCGCAGTCCTCCGCCGCTCCGGCGTCTGCGCCCTCCGCACCGGCGGCACCCGCCGCGGCGGTCTCCGCCGACGACGAACTGCTCGCCGTAATATCGGCCGCCATCATGGCAGCTTGCGGATCAACAGCGCGCGTAGTTGCCTTCAGTCCGGTAAAAGCCCCCGCATCCTCCGCATGGAAAAATGTGGGCAGGCTCCAGAACACAGAAGGCTACTAAGCCTCTGATAACAACAAAACTTTAGGAGGTTTTTTCTGATGTCACGCAAATACAGAGTCACCGTTAACGGAAAAGCATACGACGTAGATGTTGAAGAGATGGGTGCAGGCGCAGCTCCTGCTCCCGTAGCCGCCCCCGCCCCCGTGGCGGCGCCTGCCCCTGTGGCGGCTCCCGCTCCCGCCCCTGCGGCGGCCCCGGCACCCGCGGTTCCCGCCGGCGCCGGTTCGATCACCGCTCCGATGCCCGGCAAGGTCCTCAAGATACTTGTCGCCCAGGGCGCGGCGGTAACGGCAGGGGAGCTCGTCATCATCCTCGAAGCTATGAAGATGGAAAACGAGATCTTCACAACCGTAGCGGGCTCGGTATCACAGATCTGCTGCAAAGAAGGAGATACAGTCAGCACTGGCGACACACTCCTGGTCGTAGCGTAGTCTGCGTTCGTGCAGTCTTTTCCTAGGGAGGAAAACTGAATGGAACTTTATATGACCGCGCTAAGGGGTGTGGTGGAGCAGTCGGGATTTGTGGCGCTGAACGGGCCGACGCTCGTGATGCTTCTCGTCTCCTTCATCCTGCTCTACCTCGCCATCGCGAAGGGCTTCGAGCCTTTGCTCCTCATGCCCATCGCCTTTGGATGCCTTCTCGTCAACCTGCCGCTTTCAGGCATAGTTGATCCGGGCGGCTTCCTTTACTTTGTAAAAATCGGTATAGACCATGAGCTCTACCCCGTCATCATCTTCATGGGGATCGGCGCTCTGACGGACTTTGGACCGCTGCTTGCGAACCCCATCACCTTCCTTCTCGGTGCGGCGGCGCAGATAGGCGTATTCTTCGCCGTCATCGGCGCGATGTTCATGGGCTTCACGATCCAGGAAGCGGCCGGTATCGGAATCATCGGCGGCGCTGACGGCCCGACGGCCATTTACCTCTGCGCGAAGCTTGCCAAGGGCATCCTTCCCGCCGTCGCCGTCGCCGCCTACAGCTACATGTCGCTCGTTCCGCTCATCCAGCCGCCCGTCATCAAGCTTCTGACGACGAAAAAGGACCGTTCGATCAAGATGGAACAGCTCCGTCCCGTCACGCGCACAGAGCGCATCCTCTTCCCGATCGTTTCGACGATCGCCTGCGGACTCGTTCTGCCCGCCTCCGTTCCCCTCGTGGGAATGCTGATGTTCGGGAACCTCATGCGCGAGTGCGGCTGCACCGAGCGCCTTTCGCTCGCGGCGCAGAATGAAGTGCTCAACGCGACGACGATCTTCCTCGGCATCTCTGTCGGTGCTACGATGAGCGCCGACTCGTTCCTCACCGTGGCGACGATCAAGATCATTGCCCTCGGGCTTATCGCCTTCGTCTTCAGCACGGCCGGCGGCGTATGCTTTGGTCAGATCATGAAGGTCGTCTCCGGCGGCAAGATCAACCCGATCATCGGCGCGGCCGGCGTATCCGCCGTCCCGATGGCGGCGCGCGTCTGCCAGAAAGTGGTATCGAAGGAGTTCCCGGGAAGCTATATCCTGATGCACGCGATGGGCCCGAACGTAGCCGGCGTTATCGGCACGGCCGTCGCGGCGGGGGCTATGCTCACCCTCCTCTCCAAATAGGTAAATCGGCGTTTATACGCACGACTAACTTCATAACCGAGGGCCTGCCAATGCT
>OGYB01000559.1_pt1 | contig 23410 bp, 23 predicted proteins | sample 1576421 | NCBI WGS metagenome assembly OGYB01 (sample SAMEA3541577, study PRJEB24748) | human gut metagenome | biome: human gut; feature: human-associated habitat; material: faeces | place: China | collected 2012
ACGCGAAGGCGGCCGCACGGTCGGCGCCGGCGTCGTCACTGAGATCATAGCGTAAATAAGGTGTAAGCGGGGCGGCTTGAAAGCGGCCGCCCCTTTCAAATTAATATTTGTCTGGAGTGAATAGGAATGGCTGACATCATCGGTCTTCAGTGCACGGAGTGCAAACGCCGCAACTATGTTACGCTTGTTAACAAGAAAAAGGCGACCAAAAAGCTGGAGAAGAAAAAATATTGCAAGTTCTGCGACAAGCACACCTTGCACAAAGAATGCAAATAGTGTAGAATATCCTCTGCATGCAGGTCTGTAGCTCGAACTGGTTAGAGCACCGCACTCCAAATGCGGGGGTTGAGGGTTCGAATCCTTCCAGGCCTGCCATTTTTATTCTCTGAAAACGGTCAGGAAGCAACAAGGCAATTTATACTAAAGTCGATAAATGAGGAGGTCGGGGTTAATGGAGAAAGTCCTCGACTACATCCGGGAATCTAGAGCTGAGCTTAAAAAGGTAACGTGGCCCACAAAACAGCAGTTATGGTATTCTACCATCATTGTCATCGTGGTATCGGCCATCGCCTCAGCCTATCTCGGGCTGGTAGATTTGATTCTAACTGGAATATTCTCTAAGATTATCCAGTAGTTGCGTATGTTCGGATATTATTGGATGTATCTCGACTGTAATCTGGAGGTGGAGGGGACTCAGGTCCTCTTTTAAGCATGAGCGAATTATTTGGAAATACACAGGAACGCCGCTGGTACATAGTACAGACCTACTCAGGGTATGAGAATAAGGTCAAGGCAAACCTCGATCAGCGCATAGCGACCATGGGCATGGAAGATAGGATTTTCCGTGTCCTTGTTCCCGTTGAGGAAAAGGTGACCATAAAAGATGGAAAGACCAAACGCGTAAAAAGGAAGGTCTTTCCGAGCTATGTCCTTGTCGAAATGATACTTGAAGATCAGTCCTGGTATGTCGTTCGCCACACTCCCGGAGTAACGGGTTTTGTCGGTTCGGGGAACCACCCCATCCCTCTTTCGCCCAAAGAGGCTGAAGATATAATGCAGAAGCTCGGCAAAGAGGCCAAGCCGAAGGTAGAGGTGGACTTCAAAGTCGGCGACATGATACAGATGAAGACTGGACCGTTTGCCGGATGCAGCGGCCCCGTCGTCGATGTCGACGCGGACAAGGCAAAGATAAAATTCCGGATTACGGCCTTCGGCAGAGAGACAGATGTGGAGGCGGACTACAGCGACCTCGAAAAGATATAGAGGCCGCGCCGTCTTTCGCGACGATCTTCCGCATCACGCACATTGAAAACAGAATAACAGCCTCCCCCATGGCGGGAGAGGCTTTAACCTAAGGAGGAAACATCAACATGGCTAAGAAGGTAATTGGGGAGCTCAAACTTCAGCTTCCCGCAGGAAAAGCCACACCGGCACCGCCGGTCGGCCCGGCGCTCGGTCAGCGCGGAATCAACATCATGGAATTCGTCAAGGCGTTCAACGCCAAGACCGCCGATCAGGTCGGCATGATAATTCCAGTTGTCATCACGGTATATGCGGACCGCAGCTTTTCGTTCGTACTCAAGACCCCGCCCGCAAGCATCCTTATCAAGAAGGCCGCCGGCAAGGAAAAGGGTTCGGCCGTCCCCAACAAGGACAAGGTCGGCAAGCTGACGAAGAAGCAGGTGCAGGATATCGCGGCTCTTAAGATGCCCGATCTCAACGCCAACGACATCGAAGCGGCAATGAAGATGATCGAAGGCACCGCGCGTTCAATGGGTATCGAAATAGTTCGCTAATTCGATCTTTTAATCCTGAAAGACGATTTCAGGAGTGGGAGGATGTCGTCAGGACATCCGACATTACCACGAGGAGGAAAACACAATGGCAAAAAAAGGAAAACGTTACAAGGCGCTGCTCGAAAAAGTTGATCTTACAAAGCAGTACTCCCTTTCAGAGGCAGTAGCGCTCGCAAAGGAATGCGCGACCGCGAAATTTGATGAAAGCCTCGAACTCCATATTCGTCTGGGCGTTGATCCCCGTCATGCAGACCAGCAGGTACGCAGCACAATAGTCCTTCCCTTCGGAACCGGCCACACAAAGAAAGTCGCAGTGCTGGCGCTCGGTGACAAGCAGAAGGAAGCTCAGGATGCAGGCGCGGACATCGTCGGCGGCGAAGATCTGGTTGCAGAGATCCAGAACGGCAGACTTGATTTCGATGCAGTAATCGCCACACCGGATATAATGAAGTCGGCGGGACGCCTCGGTAAAGTCCTCGGACCCCGCGGCCTTATGCCGAGTGCTAAGACCAATACCGTTACATTCGATGTTGCCGATGCTATCAAAGAGATCAAAGCGGGCCGTGTCGAGTTCCGCGTTGACAAAACAGCTATCACCCATAATGCTGTAGGAAGAGCTTCGTTCCCCCTAGAGAACCTCATGGGCAACGTTAAGACGCTCCTCCGCGCAATCATCAAAGCCCGTCCCGCTGCGGTCAAGGGCACATATATAAAGGGCATCACCGTCTCCTCGACGATGGGCGTGGGCCTTCATGTAGACCCGCTCCAGGCACAGAAAGAGGTAGCGGCGGAGTAACCCCCTTACCGTTCTAAAGGCTAAAACATAAGCGGCCCGTTCATTGACTGAACGGTCCGCTTTTTATATCTTCAGCCGGTCGGATTTGAACTATTTCACCGGGATTCGCTTTGCGGCGTTTTCAATGATGTTCTGTATATGCTTCGTTATCGAGGGAGCGTCGGTGAAGAGGTCCGCGCCGGTGTTGGCCTCCACGGCCTCGCCGTAGATGAGGCTGTTGTCCTTCGCCGAGCGCAGCTCCACCTTTACCGCGCCCCGCGTGAAGCTTTCGTTCCATGGTTCCTTGTATTCCTGATAGGGGACGCGCACGCGCTCGCGCTCCCAGCGGTTGTTGCGCCAGACCGGCTCGTCGACATATCTGTACTTCGTCACATACTCGCCGGGATGTTTGATCACGCCGACGCCGCATTTGGTGACTGTGCAGGTGAGGATCGCGTCGACCTGGTCAGCAGCGAGTACGAGCGCCTTCTCCGCCATCTGCTGCGGCGCCATCGGCTCGGCCGGCTGGCCGCTGACGAAGGCGGCCCGTTCGACGACATCCTTGGGGCTCTTCATGAGGTAGGGGAAACGCTCCTGTTTTTTCAGGGTCTGCTCCTGCCACTTCTGTTCAGCGGCCTCTTTAAGGAAAGGCTCCGACTGCGGGATCGAGACGTCGTAAGTCACAGGCAGCACGAGTACGGTCTTGATCGTCGATAGGTCATAGTTGTTGTTCCTGAATTCGGTCACATCCGGTTTTGCAAACGCCGCAGAGGCTAATGCCAGCAAAAGTACGGAGACGGCCAGAGCGATTGTTTTCTTCACAGTGAAAACCTCCCGGTTGATTAAATACGAAAATATTATAGCCGATAAAGTTCGGGGCGGCGCATTTCAAAGGCCCGAATGAAATCCCTCGCCTCGCCGGATTCGCGCGGTTCGATAGTGACGAAAGCGCCCTCACAGCCCTCGCCTCCCTCGTAAAGAATCTTGCCCCAGGGGTCGATCACCGCCGATAGTCCGCCGAAACTGTCGGAAGGCGTGGTCCCCACCCGGTTGCAGGCGGCGACGAACATCATATTTTCAATCGCCCGCGCCCGCAGTAGCGTCCGCCAGTGCTCTATTCTCGGCGACGGCCATTCGGCGGAGATCAGGCAGAGCTGCGCGCCGGCAAGGGCTCCCATGCGCAGCCACTCGCAGAAGCGCAGGTCATAGCAGATCGCGCAGCTGACCTTGACGCCGCCGATCTCAAAGAGTCCCGGCGCGGAGCCGGCGCGCAGATACTTTTCCTCGTTCATCATCGGCACGAGATGGGCCTTGTCATAGTGCGCGACGTATTCTCCGCGCGGATCGACGACGAGCGCGCGGTTTACCGCCCCCTCTTCCGTCGTCGCGAGCACCGAGCCGCCGGCGAACCAGACGTTGTACCGCCGCGCGAGTCCGCCTAAGAATTCCGCCGCCTGCGCCGCGTCGTGGTCCCCGTACTTCTCCGCCTCGTCGATGACATAACCGACGTCGAAGATTTCCGGCAGCACGATCACCGTCTCGACCTCGGAGGGAGTATGGTATCTTGCCATCCATTCCGTAACGGTCCGAAAATTTGCCGTTCGCTCTCCGAGCTTTACATCTATCTGCGCAATTCCTATCCTTAGCATCTCTTTAGCTCTCCTCCCGTCCTTTTTATCTTTACTCTCTGCCGATAATTATCGCATATAGCCGGCGATGATTTCCGGCACAGGTTCAAATTAGCGCGCATGTTTCGCCGATGGCGTCCGGGTAAAATAAAGAAATCCGATCTCAGGCGATGCCTGCGCAAAGGAATAAGCAGGGAGTGGCAGCGACCGGCGCGCCACTCCCTGCTTATTCTGTATAAACGCCGCTAACAGATCGATATCACCTTATAATCCCTCTCCTCGACCGCCTTTTTCAAGACGTCGTCCTCTGTTTCGGCCTTCAGCGTCACCACGGCGGTACCGGCGGTGTGGTCCACCTTCGCCGCCTCCACCTGAGGCAGCGACTCCAGCGCTTTCTTCACCGCGGCCTCGCAGTGGCCGCACATCATTCCTTCGATCTTCATTGTCTTTTCCATCGTCGTTCGCTCCTTTGTGTTTTTATTTTTATAGTCCGTCCTGATCTTTTTATCCCTGCCGGCGTCGTACATTTTGAAGAAATTGAGGCGCAGGGCGTTTGTGACGACGCAGAAGCTCGAGAGGCTCATCGCCGCCGCGCCGAACATCGGATTCAGCTTCCAGCCGAACAGGGAGATGAAAACTCCCGCCGCGAGCGGAATGCCGACGATGTTGTAGATGAAGGCCCAGAAGAGGTTTTCGTGGATATTCCGCAATGTGGCGCGGCTCAGGCGGATCGCCGCCGGCACGTCGGTTAAGCGGCTCTTCATGAGGACGATGTCCGCCGCGTCTATCGCGACGTCGGTTCCCGCGCCGATGGCGATGCCGATGTCGGCGCGCGTCAGCGCGGGGGCGTCGTTGATGCCGTCCCCCACCATGGCGACCGTGCCCTTCTCCTTCAAACGGCGTATCGCGTTTTCCTTGCCGTCCGGCAGTACGCCTGCTATCACCTCGTCGACGCCGGCCTCTCTGCCGACGGCCCGCGCGGTGCGTTCGTTGTCGCCCGTGAGCATCACCACGCGGATGCCCATGTTTTTCAGCTCGCCGATCGCCTTCGCGCTGTCCTCTTTGATGGCGTCGGCAACGGCGATGATGCCGGCGACCGCTCCGTCCATGCTGAAGAAGAGCGGTGTCTTGCCCTCCTCCGCGAGCCTCTCTGAGCGTATCTTCATCTCTTCGGGGACCTCTGACCGGCCGCTGATGAATTTATAACTGCCGCCCCTTAATTCGCGGCCCTGCCGGAGAGCGGTCAGGCCGTTGCCAGGAAGCGCCTGGAATCCTTCGACCTCTTCCGGCTGCATCCCCCGCTCCTTCGCTCGCCGCAAAACAGCCCTCGCCAGCGGGTGCTCGCTCTTTTGCTCCAGAGCGCAGGCGAGGCGCAGCAGCTCGTCTTCGCCTGTCCCCGGCGCGGGAACGATATCCGTCACCCTCGGTTCGCCGGAGGTGATGGTGCCGGTCTTGTCAAGCGCCGCGATCTGTACCTTGCCCGCCGCTTCGAGGGAGAGGGCGTTTTTGAACAGGATACCGTTTTTCGCGCCCATGCCGCTGCCGACCATGATCGCCACCGGCGTCGCGAGCCCCAGCGCGCAGGGGCAGCTTATTACGAGGACGGAGATGCCGCGCGCTAGGGCGAAGCCGAGAGATTCGCCCGCGAGCAGCCAGACGGCGGTCGTCGCGATGGAGATAAGGATGACGACCGGCACGAAGACGCCGGATACCCTGTCCGCGATCTTGGCGATCGGGGCCTTTGTGGCCGCCGCGTCGCTTACCATCCGGATTATCTGCGACAGCGTCGTATCTTCGCCGACCCTCGTCGCCTCGCAGCGAATGAAGCCCGACTGGTTCAGCGTCGCCGCGGAGACCTGGTCGCCTGCGCTCTTATCCGCGGGAATGCTTTCCCCCGTAAGCGCGGATTCGTTGACGGCGCTGTTACCCTCGAGCACGACGCCGTCGACGGGGATGTTCTCGCCGGGACGCACGACGAAGATATCGCCCTTTCTGACCTCCTCGATGGGAACCGTCTTCTCCTCGCCGTTGTTCACGACGACCGCTCTTTTAGGGGCCAGCTTCATCAGCCCCTTGAGCGCGTCGGTCGTCCGCCCCTTGGAGCGGGCCTCGAGCATTTTGCCTACGGTGATCAGCGCGAGGATCATCGCCGCGGATTCAAAATAAAACTCATGCATATAGGCCGCGACTCCCGCGGCGTCGCCTAAAAGCTGCCTCTGCGTCATCGCGAAGAGCGCGAAGGTGCTGTATACGAAAGCCGCCGCCGAGCCGAGCGCCACAAGCGTGTCCATATTAGGCGCGCGGCGCAGGAGGCTTTGGAAGCCGCTGATAAAAAATTTCTGATTTATGACCATCACGGCGACGGCCAGCAGCAGCTGTATCAGCCCCATGGCAATGTGATTGCCGGCGAAGAAGGCCGGCAGCGGCCAATTCCACATCATATGCCCCATGGAGAAATACATGAGAACGGCGAGGAAGGCCAAAGAGGCGGCCAGACGCCGTTTCAGTACCGGCGTCTCCCGGTCCCGCAGCGCGTCGGCCGAGCCGTCCGCGGGCGCGCCGCTATTTTTCGCGCCCTTGGGGGCCGCGCCGTATCCGGCGTTTCGGACGGCGGCGACGATCTCCGCGTCGGAGGCCGTGCCCTCCACCCCCAGAGAGTTGGTCAGCAGGCTCACGGAGCAGGAGGTCACCCCCGGCGCCTTCGCCACCGCCTTTTCCACGCGGGCGGCGCAGGCCGCGCAGCTCATCCCCGTTACCGTATATTGTTTCATCTGTGCGCCTCCTTTATTTCATCAACTTCTGCAGGGCGGCGACCAGCTCGTCGATGACCTCGTCCTTGCCGGCCCGGATATCCCTCGCCACGCAATTGCGGATGTGGCTGGCCAGCAGATCTTTATTGAAAGCGTTGACCGCCGCCGTCACCGCCGCGGACTGTGTCAAGATGTCCGTACAATAAACGCTTTTTTCTACCATGCCGCGGATGCCGCGGATCTGCCCCTCGATGCGGTTGAGGCGATGGATCAGTTTTTTGCGCTCCTCTTCGGTGCGCTCGGTCATTTTCTCATGGCAGCCGCAAATTTCTTCTTCTTTCATCATCCGTTCCCCTTTTTAAAAATACCCCTACCGGGTATTTATGTTATATACCCCTATTGGGTATATGTCAAGAGCTTTTGCAATCAACAATGAATAACACGGCATAACAGGGCAGGCGCATCAACAGGTCAACGGAGAGTGATTTAGCGTTTATAAACGATTACGGGGAAAGATAAATAGCGGTTTACGCGATTGCGGGGAAAAGATAAACTGAGATTTAGCGCCCTTCCGTCGCTCCGGCCTCCGAGCCGGAGCCTAGAGTCGTTGGTTTTTGTTTTACAATCGATGTTGGAACAAACCTGAAGCCACTGGATGCCGGGTCAAGCCCGGTATGACAAGATAAATCCCAGTTTACCATTTACCTGACCTTTCTTGATGCGTTTCGCCCGGATAAAAACGATGAGACCTTTTGACAAAATAGTACACAAGAGATATAATCCACTAGCTATGACTCAAGACAGCAGGCGCACTTGTGCTTAATTTCCTGCCGAGGTCTCGCGAAGGATAATTCTGTATATATGACAGTTATTATGGCTTCCGGACTTGCTTGGGTTCGGAGGCCATTTTTATGGCGGCTCTATGAAGCCCTAAAGACGGCATTCCGAATAACAACTCAATCATCAGGAGGTGAAATCGAAAATGCCGACACAAGCAAAACGTGAAAATATCGACATGCTGGCAGAGGCTCTCAAAAGGAGCGACGCCGTATTCATCACCGAATACCGCGGACTGACAGTAAAGAAGATAAGCGCGGTGCGTAAACTCATCCGTCAGGCCGGCGGTGAGATGAAGGTCTGCAAAAACACCCTCATGCGCATAGCCCTCAAGGAATGCGACATGGTCCAGGCTTCCGAGATCGACTTCGGTCCCAACGGCTACGTCCTCTCCTACGGCGACGCGGCGGCGGTCGCCAAGGCGATACGCGACTTCTCCAAGGAGAAGGGCAACGAGGCTCTCGTCATCAAAGGCGCGATCCTCGGCGGACAGCAGCTCCTCAGCAAGGAACAGGTCTTCGCTCTCGCGGACCTTCCCTCAAAAGAGACGCTCATCGCCCAGGTCGTGGGTACCATCGCGGCTCCGCTTCGCGGACTCGTTACCGTGCTCTCCGGCCCCCAGAGGAATTTTGTCACCGCCCTCGAGAGGATCAAGGAGCAGAAAGAATCAGCAGCATAGCACCACCGGCGGCCGAGGCCGCCTAGCAGCGTAAAAAATTTAAACTACGAAAAATTTTAGGAGGAAACAACAATGACACGTGAAGAACTTATCCAGGCTATCAGCGAAATGTCAGTACTCGAGCTTTCAGAGCTCGTTAAGGAACTCGAAGAGAAGTTCGGCGTCTCCGCCGCCGCTCCCGCGATGATGATGCCCATGGGCGGCATGCCCGCCGCCGGCGCCGCCGCCCCCGCAGAGGAAGAGAAGACCGAGTTTGACGTAGTCCTCCTCGAGCACGGCGCAAACAAGATCGGCGTCATCAAGGTCGTCCGCGAGATCACCGGCCTTGGACTCAAGGAAGCCAAGGAAATGGTAGACGGCGCCCCCAAGACAGTCAAGGAAGCCGCCGCGAAGGAAGAGGCCGAAGAGATGAAGAAGAAGCTCGAAGAGGCCGGCGCGAAGGTCGAACTGAAGTAAGACCTTTTAAACCAGAACAAAACGAAGCGCACCCTTTGCGGGGTGCGCTTTTTCTTTCTTTCCTGTCCGCCACGCCTGGATTTCGTTCAGGCCCTGGGCGACGCCGGGGTTTTCGCCATGATGATCGCTGCGGTGAGCAGCAGCGCCGCGGCGAAGAGGACCGCCCGGAGGTGGAATAATTTGGACGCCAACGCGCCGGCGCCGGCGCCCGCCGTAAAGAGGGCGATCACGAGAAAATAACGGCCGCTGTTCTCCAGCGCCGCGCGGTCGCGGTTTTTGTGATAATTATAAAGGTGCTCGGTGGCGCTGCGCAGATTCCCCGTACACATCGTCGTGGCGAAGGGGTTGCCCTTGACCTTTCTGAAGCTCTCCACCTGCAGCGAGCAGACGAAGGAGATGAGGGCGTTCACAGCGGTATTGCAGGACTGCGGCATAAAGGCGGCCGCTACGAGCACGGCAAACTCGATCAGGACGACGATCTGCCGCCAGTGCAGGGCGGCATTTTCGCGAAAGCGGCTCTTTATCATCTCCGCGATGATGATACCGACGAAAAAGGCGAAGACCGGCACCAGGTAATCCTTTGCCCCAATGAAATTTCCCTCGAACAGATTTATCCCGAAGAGGACGATATTGCCGGTCTGCGCGTTTGCGAATACCCGCCCCCGCGTCACAAACGTGTAGGCGTCGAGAAAGCCCCCGGCGAGCGCTAGCAGCAGCGCCACCCGCATCGAATCGGACATCTGCCTTATCTTTTCCGCCATCGCCCCTGCCCCCTCTTTTGAATAATGTCTTTGTATAAGGATATCATACTTCAAGTACGTATATGGAGAAGCCGTATCAATACGTTTCTCCCGCCGGAAGAATTTATATATTAACGAATGGCCGTATCTTCTATTTATCCGCTTCAGGAAGAAATTCACCCGCTGAACTTTTTAACTGAAACTTTGTATATCAATAATAATGCAGATCGAACCTTGAAAAACTAATATTTCCAGGCCAGAAATAAGCGGCAGGGGCCCCTTTCTGCTATGATTTTATCGACAAAAACAAAGCCGCAGGAGAGACTCATGCCACGAACAGGATAACATACGAAAATATAGAAAAAATGAACTTATCTCGGCCATCATTGAAAAAGAGGGATAAGTTTATTTTTTCTCTTCCACAAACAATGCAAGTTTGCCTTGGTTTATATTTCTGACGCTATTTTAGATTGGCCTGATATTGGATTTTCAAAGTTAGAGCTGTATTATTGATGTGCGAAGTTTCAGTCCGTGAATTATTATTAATATGAGGTTGTTTGCGATGAAGATAATCGATGCACACGTACACATTTATCCCGAATTTCTCAAAAAAGAGCGCGACAGGATCGCCGCGCGCGAACCGTGGTTTGAGCTGCTGACCTCGTCGAAGGTGCAGAAGTGGGGCACGGCGGAGGAGCTTGTCGCGGCGATGGACGAGGCCGGGATCACGCAGTCGCGCGCCACGACCTTCGCCTTCCGCGACCAGGGGCTATGCCGCGAGATGAACGATTACGCGGTGGAGGCGGCGAAACGCTTTCCCGGGCGCATCGTTCCGCTTGCCGTCGTCTCGCCGCTTCGCCCCGGAGCGGCCGGGGAGGCCGAGCGCGCCTTTGACGCCGGAGCCGCGGGGTTGGGCGAGCTTTTTCCCGACGGGCAGGGCTTCGACCTGCAGGACGCGGCGGCGCTGCGCGGGATATGCGGCGTCTGCCTCGAGCGCGGCAAGCCTCTTATGATACACACGGCGGAGCAGGCGGGCCATCAGTACGCCGGCAAGGGCGCGTACGGCGCGCGCGAAGCGGCCGCTTTCTGCCGGAATTTTCCGATGGTGAAGGTGACGTTCGCGCACTTCGGCGGCGGCCTCTGGGCCTTCGAGGCGATGCCTGAGATGCGGCTGCTGCTTGCGAACGCGAGCTATGACACGGCGGCGTGGCCGTGGCTCTATGAGCCGCAGATAATAGACGCGATCTTCGCAGCCGGAGCCGGCGATAAGATAATGTTCGGCTCGGACTGGCCGATCCTGAAATTTCCGCGTTATGAGAAGCTTATAGGAGAAACCAGGCTTTCAGAGGAAGATAAAGAAAAGCTGCTCGGCGGGAATGCGGCGCGTATATTCGGCGGCGGCCGTGAGCCCGCTATGCCGACTGCTTGAACCAGCTTTCCAGCACCGCGCGCTTCTTCCTTAAAAGCAGCCACAGCGACAGCCCCGCCGCTATGCCGCAGAAGGGCCAGCCGGCCCAGCCGCCGAACGCCTGCATGACGACGCCCGCGTAAAAGTTCCCGAACGTTGTGGAGCCGACCGTTATAAGCGCATAGACGCTCATGACGCGGCCGCGGTATTTCTCGGGCGCGTAGAGCTGGAAGATCGAGTTTCCGCTGTTCAGGAACATGAGGTTCAGTATCCCGAGCAGCGTTACCATTACGAGCACAAGGCCGTAGCTGCGGCAGAGGCCCATCGCGATAAGAATGATCGTTTCGCCGGCCGCGGCGGCGGGAAGGAACCACTTTCTGACGCCGTATCTTGCGAGGCCGGCCATAACGACCGCGCCGATAAGCGAGCCGAGCCCGACCGCGGAAAGGAGCCTCGTATAGGCCCCTGCGCCCATTCCGAGCACGGTACGGGCGAAGACCGGGATGATGACGTCGCTGTTCATCGCGAAGGTGCAGAGCACGCTCAGGAATATGACGTTTATGACGAGCGTCTCGCTGCCGCGGATGTAATCGAGCCCCTCTTTCACATCCGCAACGACGTTCTGCGTCCGGGGGAAGGAGGGCTTTTCAACGGTCTTGATGCGGGTAAGGCTGAAAATGACGGCGAGAAAGCTGACCGCGTTTATAAAGAAGCAGACGGAGGCTCCGCCAAGCTCCATGACTATTCCCGCGGCGGCCGGCCCGATTATGCGCGCCAGGTTCACTATCGTCGAGTTCAGCGACACGGCGTTCATTATGTCTTCCTTGCCGACGAGGTCCATGAAAAACGACAGGCGCGCCGGCATGTCGACGGTCGTCGTGAGCCCCAGCGCCGTGCAGAGCAACAGCAGCAGCCAGTACTGTTCGCAGTGAAAAAACGTAAGCAGCGCGAGAGCGAGCGCCTGCAGCATCAGCAGGGACTGTGTTACGATTAGCAGCCTGCGCTTTGAAAAACGGTCGACGATCGCGCCGGAAAAGAGAGTGAACAGTAATATCGGAAGATACTGCGCCACGCCGACAAGCCCCACTTTGAACGGAGAGTTCGTGATCGTGTATACGAGCCATACCAACGCCGTGCGCTGCATCCAGGTGCCCATCAGCGAGACGCACTGTCCGATCCAGAATATCCGGAAATCCCGGTGTTTTAGTGAGGCAAAGACCGTCCCCGACAGGGAGGCCGCTTTCTCTGTGAGAAACATTGATTCCACCAGCCCGCTTTTTGCTTTGATGTTCTTACTTTATGGTGGTTATTATAGAACTTTTTCTCTGTTTCAAGGTCAAAAAAAGTTCCGCCGGCCTTAATGGCCGGCGGAACTTTCCGGTCCCGCTCTTTTATCCTTTCGGATAGAAGCCGCTGGGGGCTTCGCTGAGGTTTATCATGATGTTTTTCATCTGGGTGTAGTGTTCGAGGATCACCTTGTGTGTCTCGCGTCCGATCCCGCTCGCCTTATAGCCGCCGAAGGGCGCGCCCGCGGGGATCGAATTGTAGGTGTTGACCCACATGCGTCCCGTCTCGATGCCGCGGCAGACCCTTATCGCGCGGTTGATGTCGCGCGTCCAGACCGCTCCGCCGAGGCCGTAGGCGTTGTCGTTGGCCATCGCGACGACCTCTTCCTCCGTCTTGAATTTTATGACGCAGGCGACGGGGCCGAAGATCTCCTCCTGCGCCACTTTCATGTCGTTTGTCACATCGACGAGCAGGGTCGGCGCATAGAAGGCGCCGTGCGCAAATTCACCCTCGGCGAGCGGGTGTCCGCCGCAGGCGACACGCGCGCCCTCCGCGACGCCCATGTCGACGCACTGCTGGATCTTCTTGACCTGGTTTTTGTCTATCTGGCTGCCCATCTGGCTCTTCGGCTCCCACGGCATACCGACTTTGATTTTGTTGAAGGCTTTGACGGCGTCTTTTACGAATTTGTCGTAGATGTCCTCATGTACGAATACACGCGAGCCGGCGCAGCAGACCTGCCCCTGGTTGAAGAGGATGCCGAGCTGCAGGCCGTCCATTGCCATATCCCATTTGCAGTCGGGGAAGTAGATGTTCGCCGATTTGCCGCCCAGTTCGAGCGTCGAGGGGATCAGGCGGTGCGCCGCCGCCTTGGCGACGTCTCCGCCGACGTCGGTCGAGCCGGTGAAGGCCAGTTTCCTGAATCCCTCATGCTCCAGCATGAACTGTCCGGCTTTTGAGCCTTTGCCGGTGACGACGTTGAAGACGCCCGGCGGCAGGATGCCGCTGATGAGGCGCGCGAGTTCAAGCACGGAAAGCGGCGTCAGGCTCGATGGCTTGAATACCGTGCAGCAGCCGGCGGCGAGCACCGGCGCGAGTTTCCAGGCCGCCATGAGGAAGGGGAAGTTCCACGGCACGATCTGTCCGACGACGCCGATCGGTTCGCGGAGGATTATCGACATGGTATTTTCGTCGAGCATGGCCGCGCTACCCTCTTCGGTGCGCACTGCTCCCGCGAAATAGCGGAAGTGGTCTGCGGAGAAGGGGATGTCGATGGCCATCGTCTCACGGATCGGTTTGCCGTTGTTCAGCGATTCCACCATCGCGAGGTGTTCTTTGTTGGCGTCGATCACGTCGGCGATCTTGAGCAGGATGTCGGCTCTCTTTGCCGGGTCGACATTTTTCCAGCTCTTCCAGGCTTCCCACGCCGTGGTCACGGCAAGGTCGACATCCTCCCGCGTAGCCTCGGCGCACTCGGCCAGTACCTTTCCATTGGCCGGACAGTGGGCCTTGAAGTATTTGCCGTCGCTTGCCGGCCGCCATTCTCCGTTGATAAACAATCCATACTGCTTTTGCAGTTCCGGTTCTTTGTTAAGCATTAGGAATGCCCCCCTTATTTTTTCGGTTTCCGGATCAAACAGCAAAGCGCCCCTTTTTACAGGGCGTAATATATTATTTTCTGAATATTCATTTTAACACTACTCTTATTATTGATTTAGGTATTAATGCTCATTTAATATGAACTTTAATAACTAAAAGGCAATAAAAACGGCCCCCCGGCCAAAAGGGCTGGGGAGCCTGCGGGTGGGTCGGCACTAGGCCGAAAGTGAAAGGAGGTCCCGGTAATTTGGGTAAGGCATGTTTTCACCGGAAAGGAAGATCTCTATCGAATCTGCCGTCTTCCTGATCTCTTTCATGAGGGGGACGGCGGAATTCACAATTTCATCGGCGTGTTCGCGCGGCGTCATCGCGGCCATCTTCTCACGAAGCGCCGCGAGTTCGCGCGTTTTTTCAATCAGCGATATCTTGGCTTCGGCGAGCTTGACGATGAGGCTCTTCCATCTGTCGGAGCCAGGGAGGCCGAAGCCGTCCGCGATGGCGAAGGAATCCCGTTCAAGGAGGAGCTGTTTTGAGATCGCGGGAAGTATTCCCTCCCATACCATATCGCGAAGCACGGACATCTCTATCTCGATGTTTTTTACGAAGCTCTCCATTTTGATCGTATGGAAGGCTTCCATCTCTTTTTTGTGGAAGACGCCGAGCTCTTCCAGCATCTGCAGCGTCGAGGGTTCCATAAAGAGGTCGATGCCCTCGGGGATGGTGTGGGCTTTGACGAGGCCGCGGCGTTCCGCCTCGGCGTGCCAGCCGCCGGTGTATGCGTCGCCCTCGAAGCGGATATCCCTGTTCATCTCTGAGGCTTTGCGGATCGTCTTTATCGCCGCTTCGACGGGGTCCTCGCCGCCGTTTATGCGTTCCTCGAACAGCGAGAGGAACTCTTCCAGGCCGGCGGCCCAGACGGAGAGCAACGCCATGACCGGCACCGCCATCGCCTGAGAAGCGCCGGGCGCGCGGAATTCAAATTTGTTGCCCGTGAAGGCGAGCGGGCTCGTGCGGTTGCGGTCGCTGTCAAAGGCCACGATGTCCGGCAGCTTCGGCAGCCCGAGGTCGAGCGTGCCCTTTGCCGGCCTCACGCCCTCGTCTACGCCCTCGTCTATCGCGCGCAGCATTCCCGCGACGGCTTCGCCGAGGTATACGCTGACGATGTAGGGCGGGGCCTCGTGGCCGCCGAGGCGGTACATGTTGCCCGGCGTCGAGATCGAGGCCTGCAGGAGGCCGAAATGCTTCGCCGCGCCGAGGATGAAGGCGGAGAGGAACGAGAGGAAGATGACGTTCTTCCTGTGGTTTGTCGAGGGTTTCAGCAGGTTGCGCCCCTCGCTGTCCTCCAGCGAAAAGTTGATGTGCTTGCCGCTGCCGTTCATCTCCTGGAAGGGTTTCTCGTGAAAGAGGAGGCGCAGTTCGTGCTGGCGCGCCATTTTGCGCATCGTTTCCATGATGAGCTGGTTCTGGTCGCAGGCAAGGTTCGCCTCGGTGAACTGTGGCGCGAACTCGAACTGACAGCGCGCGTTTTCGTTATGACGGGTGGCGAGGTCGACGCCGAGGCGCGCCAGGTCGCGCTGCACGTCCTCCATATATGAGAGTACGCGCGTCGGTATCGCGCCGAAATAGTGGTCCTCCATCTTCTGGTCGCGCGGGGGCGGCGATCCGACGAGCGTGCGGCCGCAGAAGCGGATGTCGGGGCGTTTTTGCGCGCGCGGGCGGTCGAGAAGGAAGAACTCCTGCTCGCCGCCGACGGTGGCGTGTACGTAACGTACGCCGCGGTTGCCGAAGAGCTTGAGCATTTTCATGGCGCGGCTCTCGACGGCTTGCATCGAACGCAGCAGGAAGGTCTTGAGGTCGAGCGGCGAACCGTCGTAGGCGATGAATATGGATGGTATACAGAGAGTGCCGCCTTTGCGGGAGCGGATGATGAAGGCGGGGCTCGTCGGATCCCAGGCGGAGTAGCCGCGCGCCTCAAAGGTGCTGCGGGTGCCGCCGGAGGGGAAAGAGGAGGCGTCGGGTTCGCTCTGCATGAGGTCCTTGCCGCGGAAAGAGTTCAGCGGGTTGCCGTTTTCATCGGCGGTGAGGAAGGCGGTATGCTTCTCCGCCGTCAGCTCGGTGAGCGGGTGGAACCAGTGCGCCCAGTGGTCGGCGCCTTTGCTGACCGCCCAGTCCTTCATCGCGAGCGCCACCGTGTCGGCGATGCCGGAGTCGAGCTTCTGCCGGCCCTCCATCGCCCCCGCGAGGTTTTCAAAGACGTCCTGCGGCAGGCGCTGTTTCATCTCTTTCCGGTCAAAGACAAGCGAGCCATATATATCTTTCATTTTCTGGTACTCTTTTGCTTCTGCCATTATATAAAACCCTTTCCAATGGGGGATCAAACACATTAGTATCTTTATACAACGACTTAAACATAAAATCAAGAGCATTTCGATGCTTAATAACAGTTTTCTTGTGCGGAAGAGTAAAAAAGGTTTGATTTGTCCTCGGAATAAGGTTTCTCTCCAAAGCGCGCGCGAACATTTGACGATTCTCCGGGAGGCTGGCAGGCGGGCGTCCGCCGCTATTTTCTTTGAGAGCCGTTCCAACTATAATATACAAATTGCATTTAAAGTGGAGGAATTCATCTTAAGATGATCGAGATAAAGGATTTGAAGGTAAATTTCGGCGAACAGGAGGTACTGCGCGGCATAGACTGGTTCATCACGCCGAAAAGCCGTATCGGCCTCGTCGGCGACAACGGCGCCGGCAAGACGACGCTGCTGCGCGTGCTGGCGGGGAGCGCCGATTACGAGGGTACCATTACGATGCCGAAGGGACACAGCGTCGGCTATCTTCCGCAAGACCTTGTGGAGATCGGGGAGCTCCCTCTCGCAGAATACCTGAAAGGGCGGGCCGGACTCACGGAGATATCACAAAGGCTCGCCGAATGTGAACAGAGGATGTCGGCGCTGGCCGAAGACGATCCGTCGGTGAAGGGGCTGCTTTCCGAGCATGAGCGGCTGCAGAGGCTTTTTGAATCGAAGGGCGGCTTCGGCTTTGACGTCGAGGCCAAGCAGGTGCTCAAGGGGCTCGGTTTCGCGCCGGAGCGCGACGCCGCGCGGCTGACCTCCGAATTCTCCGGAGGATGGAAGATGCGCATCGCCCTTGCCGCGCTGCTTCTTTCGCATTCGGACATCATGCTGCTCGACGAGCCGACGAACCACCTTGACACCGAGAGCATGGAATGGCTCGAATCATGGCTGCGCGACTACCGCGGCACGATCATCGCCGTCTCGCATGACCGGCGTTTTCTCGACAATATGGTAACATCGGTGGCGGAACTCGCGAACGGCCGGATAAATCTTTATTCCTGCGGTTATGAAAAGTTTCTCACGGAGCGCGAGGAACGCCGCGCGCGGCTGGAGGCCGAGTGGGAGCAGCAGCGTGAGAAGATCGACGAGATACAGCGCTTCGTCGAACGCTTCCGCTATAAGGCGACAAAGGCGCGCCAGGTGCAGAGCCGCATCAAACAGTTGGAAAAGATGGAGATAACGGAGCTTGAGGGCCCCTCGAAGAGCGTGAGCTTTCATTTCCCGGAGAGCCCGCGCAGCGGCCGCGAGGTGATAAAGGCCGCGGGGCTCGCGAAGCGCTACGGAGAGCATACAGTCTTTCAGGACGTGGATCTCGTCATCGAGCGCGGCGAGCGCGTCGCCCTCGTCGGCGTCAACGGCGCGGGTAAATCGACGCTGATGCGCCTGCTGAATCAGAGCGAAGAACCAACCGCCGGCACGGCGGAGCTCGGCCTCAACGTCAAGAAGGCCTATTTCTCGCAGGAGAGCGCCCAGAACCTTGACTACAGCCGCACCATCTGGCAGGAGGTCAACAATACCGGCTCAAAGCTGCTGGAGGGGGCGAAGCGCAATCTGCTCGGAGCCTTCCTCTTTTCGGGGGACGAGATACACAAACCAGTCTCCGTCCTCTCGGGCGGCGAGAAATCGCGCCTCGGCCTGCTGAAGATGCTGCTCTCCGAGTCAAATCTGCTGATCCTAGACGAGCCGACGAACCACCTCGACTACGGTACGAAAGAGCTCTTTCAGAAGGCGCTGCTCCAGTACGGCGGCACCATTTTGATCGTCTCCCACGACCGCGCCTTTCTCGACGACCTGGTGAACCGCGTCGTCGAGATACGCGACGGAAAGCTCTATGATTATCCCGGCAACTACTCGTGGTTCATCGAAAAAAGAAGCGGTCGCGAGGCCGCACCCATCGCCGTGACTGCTGTCGACCCCGCGGAGAAACTTGCCGCCGAACTGCGCGCGGGGGCCGCCGAGGCCCGCCAGGAGGCGAGAACGAAAGAGCAGCGGCGCGCCGAGGCTGAGGAGCGCAACCGCCTCTACCGCGCGAAGAAGGACTTTGTGGAGCGCCTCGAAATATGCGAAAAGGAGATATCCTTCGCCGAGAGGCGCAAAGATGAGATAAACGGCCTCCTCTGCTCGCCGGAGGTGCTCTCCGACTCCCAGCGCATCCAGGGCCTGATGATCGAGCTTAAAGAAAAAGAAGAGGCGCTGAAAAGGCTCTACGAAGAGTGGGAAGAGCTCAGTATTAAGATAGAAGAGATAAAATAGAGGAAGCGGAGAGGGGCGACAGAGATGATATATGACTCAGTGGACCGTTTTATCACCGAATTGCCGAAGTACATGCCGTGCGCGGGGCAGCTTGTAAAATTTCTCTCGTCTGCCGGTGAAAAAAGCTTTGAGGAGCTCCGGGAGATGGATTTCGCGCCGCTGGACCTGCGCTTTGGGGAATACGAGACGAAGCCGCGCGCGGAGGTCCCCTTCGAGGCGCACAGGAGATACTGGGACCTTCAGCTCGTCGTTGAGGGAGAGGAACTTCTCGGTTACGCGCCGCTCGCGGAGCTTAGGGAGACGACGCCGTACGACGAAAAAGAGGACATCGCCTTTTACGGCGGCGAGGGACAGGAGCTGAAGCTCGCGCGCGGAACGGCCGTGCTTCTCGCGCCGTGGGACGGCCACCGCCCGGGGGTGAAGGCGGGAGAGAGGCCGTGCCGGATAAAAAAGATCGTCGTCAAGCTGCCCTGGTGAAGAACGGGGCGGCTGAGATGTAGATGGATCTGAAAAAATGCAAAATACTGCTTGACGCGATAGATTACCGCAACCTCTCAAAGGTGGCCAAGGACTATGGCTACACGCCGTCGGGCATCTGGCATATGATCGATACGATAGAGAACGAACTTGGCTTTCCGCTCTTCATCAGAAACAGCGGCGGCGTCGTTCCCACGGACAACTGCCTGCGCCTGGCCCCCTATCTGCGCGACCTCCTTAAATGCAACGAACGGCTTGCCCAGCGGATGGCCGAAATAAGGGGGATAAAGAGCGGCAGCATCACGATCGGCAGCTATCCCAGCGTTTCGATACAATGGCTGCCGCATGTCATCAAAGCTTTCCGCGCCGATTATCCCGGTGTGACGATACAGATACGCGAAGGCATCCGGCAGGAGTTGCAAAGCTGGCTCGACGAAATGAGCGTAGAGATGTGCTTCTACACCTGGCGCCCCAAGATGAAGTGCCACTGGATACCGCTGCGGGACGACCCGATAATGGCCGTCCTGCCGCCCGACCACCCGTTGGCCGGCGCCGCCTCGTATCCGCTTTCGCGCTGCGCCGGGGAAAAATTCATCATGCCGGCGCTCGGGCGCGACGAAGACGTGACCGCCGTCCTTGAGGAGGCCGGCATCTCCCCCAGCATCGCCTTCTCCACCATTGAAAACTTCGCCGCGATATCAATGATAGAATGCGGCCTCGGCATGAGTATAATGAACGAACTGATAACCAAAGGACGCCTCAACAAAGCCGCGATCCTGCCGCTCGATCCGCCGCGCCACATCAGCTTCGGCATCGCGCTCCCCTCTCTTGAAAAGGCCTCCCCCGCGGTGCTCGAATTCGTCTCCTACGCGAAACGCATGATCCCCGATATGTAAAATGACCGTCTCCCTGACCGCATAGCGCGCGGCTGTGAAAGTTTCTCACAGCCGCTGTTAATTATTGTCGCTTTATGAAAACGGAGATAGATAATATCATGGTATGACAATAAACGGAAAAAGGAGGCATTTACCCTCATGATAGACAATATGATGCTCATTACCCTCTTCGACTCCCTCTATCCCTGCTGGACAAGAGAAATGCTCGTCAAAGAGGGCGTGGACATGGCCGCGCTGGAAAGGCTCGTTGAAGAGGGGCTGATAGTGCCGGAGGACGGCGTCTATTCGCTCAGCGAAACGGGCGTCGCCGAATTCAGGCGCATCGCGCTGGAAAACTTTATCGAAGAAAAACCGGGAGAAGCTCCCGCCGACCGCGTCCGTTCGGCAAGGGCGGGCGGCTTCCTGAAACTTCTCAACGCCGCCCACCTTCAGCGCTGGGGCATAAAACAATACTATACCTCGCCGGCGCTGGAAATATTTCCGAAGGCTCGTGACGAAGAGCTGTTCGCCGTTAATAAGGACGAACTGGCCTGGCCCTACATGAATGGCGAGGCGGAGCTGGAGATGGAGGAAAAATTTCCCCTCATCGGACTTCGCGGGCGCGGCGCGGGAATGGCGGCGGACGCGGAAAAGGCCGGCGCCTGGCTGGCGGAAAAAGCCGGACTGACGGAGATTTTTACCCCTGACATCCTCTACGTCTGCCGCTACGACTATCTCCAATATGAGAACTTCAAAGGCCATCCTAACGATCCTCTGCGGCTGATAAATACCGACCGCTTCCTGTTCGTCTTTGACAGCGGCCGCGAAGAGGACGAGCTGCGCGAGATCGGCAGGTTCCGGCGGTGGGTCATGTTTCAGCGCCGCGTCATGCTGCCCGGGTTTTTTGATATAGACACACAGGAACAGGACAGCATCTGCCAGCTGCTGCTCGTCTCCGATAGCGAGGCGCGGGCAAAAGAGAGCGCCGCGAGACTTGCGCGCTTCGGAGCGCAGATCGCGTCGGGAGTTCAGCCCCTCGATATCTGGACGCTCTCGGAGGAGGCGCTGGCGGCTGTGCGCGACAAACGCGAAATAATATGGGAGCTCATCCCCGACATCGGCCATTCGGTCAGCCGCACGACGGCGTGCGCAAGCTGCCGCTGCTGAAAGGAATGCGGAGACAGAGCATGAAGATATCAAAGAGCACTTTGAAAGGGACCCTGTGCGTGATCGGGGCGGGAATGTGCTGGGGCACGACGGGAACGATACAGGCCTTCACGCCGGAGGGCGCCTCCTCGCTGTCCATCGGCGCGGCGCGCGTCGCCGTTGCGGGCATCATCCTTTTTATATACATGCTGATAAAAAAACGGGGCGGGCTCCTCCGCGGCGAATGGAGCGTGAAGGGCGTGCTGCTTGCCGCGGCGGGACTTGCCGCCTATCAGCTTACCTTCTTCTCCGCCGTGCGCTTGACCGGAGTCGCCGTCGGTACAATGGTGGCGATCGGCAGCGCCCCGCCCGTCGCGGGGATCTTCGGACGGGTCCTCTTCGGGGAACGCTTGCCTTGGCGCTGGTATGCCGCCACCGTACTCGCGGTCGCGGGATGCGTTATGCTCGTGCTGGGGGGCAACCGCGGCGCCCTCTCAGTATCCGCCCTCGGCGTATTTCTCGCCTTCGGCGCGGCCCTCTCCTACGCGCTCGAAGGAGTCGGACTCCGCCTCATAAAGAGAGACCCATACGACGTAATCGCCGTCGTCAGCGCCGTCAGCGGCCTCATGGCGCTGCCGTGGCTCCTTGCGGGGGACATCGGCTGGATGCTCGAACCGCGCGGAGCCGCCTGCATGGGATTGCTCACCTTTCTCAGCACCATCATCCCATATACATTATTTACGATCGGCATTCAAAACATCGCGCTTGGGACCGTCTACACACTCTCGCTCTCCGAACCCCTCACCGCCTGGTTCCTGTCGGCCGTGCTGCTGGGAGAACGTCTCTCATGGATCGGTTCGCTTGGCGTAGGTATACTTTTTTGCGGTATTTTGCTGCTCGCCTGCAATAAAAATCAAGGCTGATACTCGATTAATCTTTACTAAACAGATATTTTGCTTCTAATATAAGCCTTTTTTGAAAAGCCGTGCCCTCATGTAACATTAGAAAGCACGGTATTTGTCGTTTTGAGCTTGACTTATTGACTCTTGCCGTTATCATATTCCATGCGTTAAGAGTGCCCGCGGACAGCACAATTCAGAAAATTTAAAATGTAGATTTTCTGAAAGGGGCTTTCTGCGTTTCCAAACTCGCAAGGAGGTCAATATGCGAAAAATAATGAAAAAGCGGCATCTCCACTTGTCGCAAATCGCAGTGATGCTCCTGCTCCTCGTTTCGGTAATAATGCACCCGGCGGCCGGAATGAGCAGTACGGAATCATCACCGAAAACACATAGCACCCTCTCGGACGGCACCGTAATCACAACAGTCAGTGAAACCGCTCTAACAGAGAATGTCGTAATGACGGAGAGCAAAACCTCCGTTATCTATACCGCACAGACCGAGACTGGCAAAAGCCCGAAAGAGATCACGCAGGATAAAGATCCGGCTCCGTTCGACAGATCCATCTATGCCGCGCTGAAACACCAGGGGCTTACCGAACAGCATATAGGAGTCTGGCAGGACGAGCACCCGCTAAGCACGCTCAACAAACTGGGCACGCTCGCGCCCGCGAAGCAGAAAAAAGTTGCGAACGTAGCAGCCTTCATAAGAAAGGTAAACCCCCAAATCCCGGCAAAAACCGCTTGGAGAGAGGCCTGCGCGCTGGTATTCTACAGCGTCAAATACAACGTCCCCTCGGACCTCGTCGTCAGCATCGCAAAGGCCGAGAGCCGCTTCAACCCGTCGGCGCAGAGCAAGGCGGGAGCGCTGGGCGTCATGCAGGTCATGTGGAAGGTGCATAACGGAATGCTCCGCGCGAAGGGCATCGCCCCGACCCGCGACCACATGTTCGATCCCGAGCGCGGCGTGGAAGCCGGAGTCCTCATACTCTCGCGCTACATGAGCGCTTACGGGACCGTACAGAATGCCCTCAACCGCTACTACGGCGGCATCGCGCACAACTACCTCAAAAAAGTGAACAACAACATGGCGATGCTCCAGCGCCATACGGACAAGAGCGGCTACTAGCCGCGAACGACAGATCGCTCTAACGCAGCGGGGAAGGCATGCCTTCCCCGCATTTTTTATTTTTCGACAGAAATTAAAAGAATTGCGGTTTCAAAAAAAATCCAGTCAGAAAATCCGGAATGACAGAGAAAAGAAAGAATAGAGGCGAAGACACGAGTCCGTGTGTCCTTGCAAAAAACGTGTGAAAAAAGCCGTCGCGGGGGTTGACGAAAAGGGCCGGGCATAATATACTTGCTCCCGTTGCGCCCGCGACGGGCAGCTTTTTTTAAACCCGGCGGCGCGGCAGGCACCATGACAAAAAGAATAACGAGAAAGCAAAAGCAAC
>OGYB01000580.1_pt1 | contig 22873 bp, 24 predicted proteins | sample 1576421 | NCBI WGS metagenome assembly OGYB01 (sample SAMEA3541577, study PRJEB24748) | human gut metagenome | biome: human gut; feature: human-associated habitat; material: faeces | place: China | collected 2012
GAGAATATAAGCATACTGTATATTCTGCGGATTGGTATAATCAAGTGCCGCAAAGTGAACGGAGAAAATATTCTCTTTATGTGAAAGCACCAATGGGTCCGTATCGTCACCAAAAAATAAAATAAAATAAAAATAAATAAATTAGATGAAAACTTATAAATAATATTTTATTTAAATTCTGTTTAACACATAAAAAATTAAAGCGGAGAAGGTGACAAGATGAGGATATTCGCTCTCAATCCGGGGACTACCGGAATAAAGGCGGCAATGTTCGAAGAGGCGCGGGTGTTATGGACGGAAAACATAGACTACCCTCCCGGCTGCGCGATGGGTTACGCCTCGCTCGACCGCGAAGCCGAGGAGATGATCCGCGGCGCGATACTGGCTTTTCTGGCTTCAAAGTCTGTCTGTATTCAGGATATCGCGGCTTTCGTCGGCCGCGGCGGCCTGCTCCATCCAATCAGCGGCGGCACATGGACGGTCAACGAGGCGATGCTTGCGGACCTGCGTTCCAACAGGTATGGCTCTCACGCCAGCAACCTGGGTGCGATAATGGCCTCGCGCCTCGCCGATGACGCCGGAGGAAAGCCCGCGTTTACCGTGGACCCGGTGGTGGTCGACGAGCTGATCCCCGAGGCGCGCATCAGCGGCATGCCGGAGATACCGCGATATTCCATCTTCCACGCGCTCAATCAGAAAGCCGTCGCGCGCCGGGCCGCCGCGCAGCTAGGCAAAAGGGTTGAGGAATGCAGCTTCATCGTCGCGCATATCGGCGGCGGCATAACGGTGGGAGCGCACAGCAGCGGCAGGGTCATCGACGTCAACAACGCGCTGGGAGGATACGGACCGATGACGCCGGACCGCGCTGGGACCCTGCATATGCTTGATCTCGTCCGCATGTGCTTCTCAGGCAGACACACCTTTGACGAAATTAAGAAAAAGATCGTCGGCGGAGGCGGCCTCCGCGCCTATCTGGGAACGAACGATTTCAGAGAGATCATGGCGCTCGTGAAATCCGGCGACGAGAGGGCGGCGCTTCTGGTGAGGGCGCTCGCGCTCCAGATATCCGGCGAGATCGCCGCCCGCGCCGCGGCGCTTTGCGGCAGAGTTGAGATGATAATCCTCACAGGCGGCCTCGCCTTCGACGAAGACCTCTGCGCGATGATAGAGGAGCGCGTGGGCTGGATCGCGCCGCTGATGCGCATCCCCGGCGAGGGAGAGATGCAGGCGCTCGCGGAGGGCGCGCTGCGGGTCCTTCGCGGCGAGGAGGAGGCGCTCGTCTATGAGCGGGAGTAGCGCGGAGACCGCCAATACGGAACTGCTGCGCTCACACCGCTGGGAACATACGGTGGCTGTCACCGGCGCGCTGGGTTCCGGCAAGACGGAGTTTGCGATGAGCCTCGCCAAGGCCTTTGCCGCCGCGGGGGAGCATATCCATCTCGCGGACATGGATATCATCAACCCATATTTCTGCCTGCGCACGATGACTAAGGAGATGGAGGATGAGAACATCTCGCTGGTGATGCCGCGCAAGGAACTTACCTGGGGTGATTTTCGCTGCGTCAATCCCAACGTGCGGGCAAAGCTATCCGAAAAGGGGTCGCGGCTCGTTCTCGACATCGGCGGCGACGCGCAGGGAGCCTTCGCGCTCAAACAGTTTGAGAGCGAAATAGCGGACGGCGGCTATGAGCTCCTTTTTGTGATAAATCCTTACAGGACGCACACGCGGACATACAAAGAGGTCGCGGCGATGAGGGACGAGCTGGAAAAGATCGGCGGTCTCAGGATAAGCGCCGTGGTGGCGAATCCGCATTTCATGAATGATACGGAGCCCTCCGACTGCGCACGGGGCATCCTCACGGTAAGCGGCTTCGCGGAAAAGCTGGGGCTGCCGCTGCTCTTCGGCATTGCGCACGAGAAGCTCGCGGCGGAGGCGCGCCGTCTGCTGGAGGAGCGCCTCCCCGTCTGGGAGCTGAAGCGGCGCATACTGCTGCCCTGGGAGCGTCAAACCTCTGATTAAATTAAGTATGTATCTTCTGCCATATCATAGAAAGGATGGTGTTTTACATGCCCAAAGGCAGAGTCGAGATCTCGGAGAAATACTGCAAGGGCTGTTCGCTGTGCGTTTATGCCTGCCCAAGGAAAGTCCTCGCCATATCCGGCAGGATAAACGCCAAGGGTTACCGGCCGGTGGAGGCGGCCAAGGCGGATGACTGCGTCGGCTGCGGCCTCTGCGCCATGACCTGCCCCGACGCGGTGATAAGCGTATTCAGAGAGGAAGAGGGGGGCGGAGCGGCATGACGAAGGTACTGATGAAGGGCACCGAGGCGATCGCGGAGGCGGCGGTACAGGCCGGCTGCAAATATTTCTACGGCTATCCCATCACTCCGCAGAACGAGATACCGGAATATATGTCGAAGCGCCTCTTTGAGGTGGGCGGCGTCTATTTACAGGCGGAGAGCGAAGTCGCCGCCTCCAATATGATCCTCGGCGGCGCGGCGACCGGGGAGCGCGTGATGACCAGCTCTTCGAGCCCCGGCGTCTCGCTGATGTCGGAGGCGATGAGCTACATCGCGGGGCAGGAGCTGCCCGTCGTCGTGGTCAACGTCATGCGCGGCGGCCCCGGGCTCGGCGGCATACTCCCCTCGCAGGGCGATTATAATCAGGCGACCTGCGGCATGGGACATGGAGATTTCAACATCATCGTCTACGCGCCGAGCTCGCTGCAGGAGGCGGTGGATATGGTGCAGAGGGCCTTCGATACGGCGCAGAAATATCGGAATCCGGTCATGATCCTCTGCGACGGCATCATCGGACAGATAATGGAGGCCGTGGAGATACCGGCGCAGGAGCCGAGGAATCTCTCAAATCCGGCGGAGTGGGCCGCCGGATACATGAGAGAGCGCGGGCGGCGCAATATTCTACAGAGCCTTTTTCTCACACCCGAGGTGCTGGAAAAGCATAATCAAAAACTCGAAGCGAAGTGGCACGTCATAGAACAAAACGAGACCGCCTGTGAAAAATACCTCACCGACGACGCCGAGGTGGTCATCGCCGCCTTCGGCACGGTCGGCAGGATCGCCCGCTCGGTGGTGGAGGCCATGCGCGCGGAGGGCTTCCGCGCGGGGCTGATCCGCCCGCTCGCGGTCAGCCCCTTTCCCCGCATGGATTTCGCGGAGCTTCCCGCCTGCAGGCATATACTCGATGTCGAGATGAACTGGGGACAGATGCTGAAAGACGTCAAACTGGCGACAGAGTCGCGGATACCCGTCAGCTTCTACGGACGTTCGGGCGGCATGTGCCCCGGCGTCGCGGAGATAGAGGACGAATGCCGCAAGATTTTCGCCGCCCTCGGATAACGGAGGTGAAGGACGATGACTGAAAAGATAATATACAAGAGGCCGAAAAGCTGGGTCAAAGGAGTCCATACGCACTACTGCCCCGGATGCACGCACGGCATAGTCCACAGAATGATCTGCGAGGTGCTGGACGAGCTCGACATCCAGCAGGAGACGGTCGGCGTGGCCCCCGTCGGCTGCGCGGCGCTGATGTACGGCTACATCGACACCGATTTCATCGAGGCGCCGCACGGCCGCGCGCCGGCGATCGCCACCGGCTTCAAGCGCATACGTCCCGACAGGGTCATCTTCACCTACCAGGGAGACGGGGACCTCGCCTCCATCGGCGCGGCGGAGATCGTACACGCGGCGAACCGTTCGGAGAACATCACCGTCATCTTTATAAATAACGCGATTTACGGAATGACGGGCGGGCAGATGGCGCCGACGACGCTGATCGGGCAGAGGACGACGACCACGCAGGACGGGCGCGACCCGCAAAAGGCCGGATATCCGATGCGAATCAGCGAAATGCTCTCCACTCTCGCCTCCCCGATGTACGTCGAGCGAGTCTGCGCGGCGCGGCCCGCTTACCTGCCGGCGCTGAAAATGGCGATCAGAAAGTCCTTTCAGAACCAGCTTGACAATAAGGGCTTCTCCTTCGTCGAAGTGCTCTCCACCTGCCCCACCAACTGGGGGCTGCGCCCGAAGGAGGCCTGTGACTGGCTCGTGGAAAATATGATCCCCTATTATCCGCTCGGCGTGAAAAGGGATTTCGAGTGAGGAGGGCTCCGTCATGACAACTTTTACACGCACCCTATTCTGCGCGGGATTCGGCGGGCAGGGCGTCATGGTGCTCGGACAGCTCGTCGCCTACGGGGCGATCGAAGAGGGGCGGCACGTCACCTGGCTCCCGTCGTACGGCCCGGAGATGCGCGGCGGCACCGCCAACTGCGGCGTGACGATCAGCGACGGTGAGATCAGCTCCCCCTTCGTGACGCGGGCCGACGTCGTCGTCGTACTGAACCAGCCGTCTCTCGACAAATATGAGCCAACGGTAAAAAAAGGCGGTATACTTATCTACAACGAGGATATGGCCTCCTATCACGCCGCCAGGGACGACATCAGAGTGATACCGGTCCACGCCGCGCGGATCGCCGAGAGCGTCGGAAACGAGAGGGCGCTGAACGTAGTGCTCCTCGGCGTTTTGACCGCAGTTTCGGACTTTATCGCCGATGAGACCGCGCGTAATGTGATCAGGGAAAAACTCGGCGCCAAAAAGCCGCAATTCCTCGAAAGCAACCTCAAAGCTTACGAAGCGGGCAAGGAGCTTGCCAAATCCCTGACCGCGAAACAATAAAGAAAGAGGGAATTTAAATGGCTGAGATCAGGATCGAAAAAACGGCGCATCCGAAGGAAAAGCCCGACAGCGACAAGCTGTCCTTCGGAAAATACTTCACGGACCACATGTTCGTGATGAACTATGAAAAAGGCAAGGGATGGTTCAACCCGCGCGTCGTACCCTTCGCCCCATTCGAGATATCGCCCGCGGCGATGGTACTCCACTACGCGCCGGAGATATTCGAGGGGCTGAAGGCCTACAGGACCCCCGACGGCACGGTACAGCTCTTCCGTCCGCAGGAGAACATCGACCGCATGAACAGATCGGCGGAGCGCATGTGCCTGCCTCAGATAGACCCAGAACTATTCATGAAGGGGCTGCTGACGCTCGTCAAAACAGATCAGGACTGGGTGCCTTCGGGAGCGGATACGACGCTCTACATCAGGCCCTTCCTCTTCGCGACGGATGAAAAGCTGGGCGTGCACGCGCCTTCAAAATGCACATTCGCGATCATCCTTTCGCCCGTCGGCCCCTACTTCCCCGAGGGGGTCAACCCGGTGAAGATATTCATCGAGAAAGAAGATGTGCGCGCCGTGCGCGGCGGCACCGGATTTGCGAAGTGCGGCGGCAACTACGCCGGTTCGCTGCGCGCGGGAGAGCGCGCCGAGGCCAAAGGCTTCGCGCAGGTGCTCTGGCTTGACGGCGTCGAAAAGAAGTACGTCGAAGAGGGCGGCGGCATGAACATCATGTTCAAGATAAAGGGCAAGGTGGTGACGCCGGCGCTGCTGGGGACGGTGCTCCCCGGCATCACGAGAAAGTCCGTCATCGAAATGCTGAAATCATGGGGCGTCGAGGTCGAAGAACGCCTCGTGACGCTGGAGGAGATACTTGAGGGCATCAAAAACGGCGACGTGGAAGAGGCCTGGTGCACCGGCACCGCCGCCGTCATCTCTCCCATCGGCGAATTCGCGACGGAGGACGAGACATATCCTATCGGCGAATTCAAGAGCGGCCCGCTCGCGCTCAAGCTCTATCACTCCCTGACAGACCTCCAGTTCGGCCGCAGCGAAGATAAGTTCGGCTGGACGGTGAGAGTGGCGCGGTAAGAGCATAACGCGGGATCAACGCTGAAAAACACAAGCGGCTCACGCCGCGCGAAAAGGCCGGAGGCAGAGGAGCATGAGCTCCCCTGCCTCCGGCCTCTTACCGTTTCAGCGCCGCGCCCGAGGGCGCGCGCCGTGATTATTTATTACTTCTTGGGTTCGGCGTCGTTGTTGCCGAAGCCCACCTGCTGCAGCCACTCCGTCGGATAGCCCACGGTCTCGGCTTTGCCAGTCTTGTCGTCGATAACGTATCCGTCGGAATACTTGCCGACGAGATACCAAGCAAGGTCCCACCACTCTTTATGCACCTTGTTGACGTTGTCGTTTACATACTTTGTGATGAGCTCCGTTCCGGCCTTGACGTTCTTTGCCTTGTATTTCTCCATGAAGGCCTTGTCAGTCGCCGGAAGGGTGCTGAAGAAGCCCTTCTCAAGCTCGCTCTGCTTCGCGCGTATATCCTTGATCATGTAGGAATGCTTGAGGTCGGCCCAGTTTCCAACAAAGTTGAAAGCCCAGAAGGTCGAATCCTGGTTGAACTTCGCGCGGTCGTAGATGTTGAGCGACTTCGGAAGGCTCTTCGTTCCCGCGTAGACCGGCATATAGACAGACGTGTGCGGCTGGTCGAGCCCGAACCAGAGAACGGCCGCAATCTCTTCCGGCATGTTGGGACGGATCTCGCCTATCATGCTGTATGAGCAGCGGAAGAGCGAGATGGGGCGGTCCCAGTCATTGCCCTTGCGGTTCTCGGGCTTCTGGGCCTTGCCGGTCGCGTAGCGCGTGGGCGTTCCGAAGGGTCCGGCCGCGGGGCCCTGCGTGAGGTCAAAACGCGTTCCCTCCAGATAATCGCGGCACACGGCCATCAGGTCCTGCACCTTGAGCAGTTTGTCCGGTTTCTGGAAGAGCGGATACTGCTCCTTCGCGTTCGGGTCAAGTTTCACGCTCGGCGAAAGCAGGTTGTAGGCCCTCCACTCCCGGCGCTGCTGGTAGTACGGCGATCCGTACGGGGCGGGATTGTATATCTTATGGAAGACAAACTTTTCTCCCTGTTTCCACCAACCCATATCCTTGGCAAACTCCCTGATGTTTGAGGAATACATAAAGTTGTCTTTGTCATTGAAGTTGATCTCGCCGATACGCGAACGGTTTGAGCCCATGCCGTACATATCGTCGGGGACTCTCTGGGCGGCCCATATCGCGCCCGGCTTGCCGCTCTCCTGGTTCCAAAGAGGTCCGGGGCCGGTGATCTCAAAGAGCCAGACTTCGTCTTTGTCCGCCACGGCGAGAGCCTCACCGCCGTCAGCGTACCCATACTTCTCCGCAAGTTCGCCCATCACCTTGATGGCTTCGCGGGCGGTGGCGCCGCGCTGCAGACCGAATACCTCAAGCTGCTCGATCATCATCATCGCTGTCGGGCACTCGTTCTCGTCGCGTCCGCCCCAGGTATACTCGCCCATAATGACCGATTTTTCATTCATAAGGGGATACCCGGCATGGAAATATGTGTAGGTCTTGGCAGCCTCGGGAATTTCCCCGACCTTCTTGAGCGGCTTTGACGGCTGAGTCTGATGGCATATCTCATAGTAGACGGGGGCTTTGGCTCCCGCCGCGTTCGTCTTGCCGGGAACTACCGTGAGACGATGGTCGTACCATCCGTCGCATGTGTAGGATACAAGTATCTCGCCGTTCGCGGTCGCCTTTTTTCCCGCCATTACCACCGTGCACGCGTCGGCTGAACCGACGAATACAAGAAGTGCGGCCAAAAGCAGCGATGCTTTCTTAAAGGTGCTTCTCATTACTCAATACACTCCTTCTGAGTTTTTTGAAACAAAAAGACGGAGAATGACTCTCCATTGTTTCCAACATTAAGTTAGTCGTATACGACTCTGTCCGCGGGCGCTTCCGAAGGATCGTGAAAATATCCGCCGAGGCCGTTTTCCTTGATATCTTTGTACTTGGGGACGTTGGTGATCACGATCGGAAGATCGGGATGCAGCATCGTAAATATCTCGGAAACCTTCTGGACGCTGGACGAATGGCGTCCCACGCGGAGCTCTATCGGCCAGCCATTCTCGTCGATCGGAGAATAGAGAAGGCCATGCTTTCCGGCGGTCACGACAAACTCATCCTTACCTGTCATCAGCAGCTTTTCGTCGGTGATCCCGCGAATACGGTCAAGGAACGGTTCGGCGACTTCAAAGAGCAGCGACGTCGCCCGGGAATGGTCTCCGACTTCACGATGCGAAAGGCCGTGGAGCGCCTTCGGCGAGAACTCCATATTAAGCGGAACGTCGAACTCTTCGGAGGTCAATGTCATTGAGACCATCGCCGCTATCTCCTGCCCCTTTTCATGCGTGACGACCGTGTTGATGACGGGGTATTCAAGCTCGGCCTCGTGAAGGTCTATGAATACGTCGACCTTCTCCGCCTCTATCAGCTTGATGAAGGCGGCGCAGGTGCGCTCCGCCAGCAGTCCGTTCTCGCGTCCGGGCCAGGTCCTGTTGAAGTTGCGGATATCCATATAGGCAAGCATCTGCCTGCTCGGATAATGGATATAGACCTCCGGGTCGGGCCACGAATCAAGCTGGCTGGCGCAGCGGTCGCCCGTCCTCCATGTCTTTTCGCCCCACGGCGTTTTGACGTGGCAGAACGAGGGATAGGCCTCGCCGTTGCGCGTCGTCAGGGAGGCGCTCCGGTTGCCGCGGTTTATCACGATGAGACGTCCGGCCTCAAGTTTCGCGTTCTCAAGAAACAGAGAGGACGTAATATTGCTCGCGGGCTCTTCCGGGTGAGTCCCCCCGAAGAGGAGGAGCGTTCCGCCCGGCACGCCGCTGTCGATGACATAGACGTTGCAGTCGTTGTTCGTCCCCTTGATCTGCGGGTCGTAGTCGGACAGCTTTTTCACCGTCGTCTGCTCTCCTATCACGGAGGGCTCCCTGAAGTTCCACATTCGGTAGAACTCCGTTCCGGCCGCGGCTCCGGCCGCGATGGCGACTATCAGCGCGATTATCTTTATCTTGTTTGTCATATTCATTACGGACACCTACTTCAAACGTACCAGACGAAGTACGAACGGGATCAGCACTACTATATAGAGCACCGCCTCCTGGGCGTTCTTAGTCTTGTACGCGTTCCAGCATATTGCGACCCCGAAGAAGGCTGTGATCGCGTAATAAGCAAATGTAATCAATTCGTTCAACGCCGGCATCATCATTCCTCCATCAGGCTACTGCGCCAAAAACGACAGATCCTTGCTGAAGACAAGGAAGAGCGTGCACAGGGCGGCAATCACAATAAACGGTACGAAACAGGCGGCTACAAAATCTTTGTAGTACCTTCCCTTATAGTCAAGCTCCATCACGGCCGCCCTTCCGACGACGGCCGTCGGCGGAAGACAGTCGCCGAGGGGCCAGAGCACCGCCATCGCGGAGAGCGCGATGATCGGGTTGAGCCCCTTCATATTGAAGAGCATGATGAGCGGCACTCCGACAAGCGGGGCTACGGCATACTGCAATATACCCTCGGATATCGGGAGTATAAAGAAGAGCGTCGCAAAGAGCGTCGTCATGGGCAGCGTCACTATGAGCAGAGAGAGAAGCCCACGCGCGCCAGTCATGGCCATCACCTGATTGAGAGCCCCGACCACCACCATGATGCCCACGAGAGGCAGAAGGTTGCGGACGGTATCCGTCGCGATTTTCCAAACGCCGAGCTTCACCGGGCTCAGCGCGATCATCGCAAGAGCAGAGATGATGAAAATGAGAGGCAGCCCCACGACGGGAAAGCTGAAGGGCGCGACGCGGCCGCCGATGATGAGCCCCGCCAGGACCGCGAACGGCAGAAGGACGCGGAGCCATCCCATCTTTTCGGGAGCCTCCGGCAGCGTTTCGAGGACCTTGTCGCCGTCGAGCGACGCTCCGCCCCACGCGAGATAGAACATCGAGAAGAGCGCGCCGAATACGGATAGTATCCCAAGCGGATAGGTAAAACCGACGTAGGGCATATTAGCGCCGGCCGCCGCCATCATAGCCCACAGGTTGATGGGTGGTGCGGCCGCGCTCATAGCCGCCGTAAGGAATATCGCGGCCGTCCGTTTCGTCTCGTTCACGCCCATCACGGCGAGGACGGTGCCGACAAGCGCGCCCACAGTGAGAACCGAGGTCGCGCCGGAACCTGTCAGCGCCCCCGGGATCAGCATTACGAGCGTCAGGAGAAGCAGGCAGACAGTGCGGTGTTCCCTGAACCTCGCAACGATCCTGCGCACGATGAAGGCCACTCCGCCTGATTCCTTCACGAGTATCATGAAAAACGTCGCGGTGATGAATGTGAGGCAGACGTCAAAGTATGTGAACATCCCCTCGACAATATGGCGCACGGGGAAAATATCCCCCGAGTACGTCACTCCGTGGTAGAGTGCCGCCACGCATGTGGCGAAGAGCATGGACAATTCCGTAGAAAGCTTTATCTTCGCCACAAGAAAGGCCACGATGATTATGGCCAGTATGGTATAGGCATACGCAAACATATCGAAGCGCTACTTCTTCGTCAGTGTTTCGAGCTGTTTCCCGATGTCCATAGCGTCTTTGGCGACTACGAGCTTCTTATTGATCTCCTTCGCATACTTTGTGAAGAAACCGTCCTTATCGCTGTCCTTCACGATGAGGATGAAGTCCGAAAGGGGCATGATCGCCTTGATCGTTTTTTCATCGGAGGCATCGGTACGGCGGGCCATACCCTCGACCTGGGCTCCGATGACCGTCATGCCCTGCTTTCTGGCCTCTTCGATGAGAGCCTTGCAGCGCTTGATCTCCTTATCGACGTCGGTTCCCGCCGCGCCCATGCCTTTGCCGCTCGTACCGGTCGTGACCACCAGCGTCTTATAGCCCTTCCCGGCGATATCGGCCGCCGTAAGATTATTATTATGCTCGGCCGGCGTTACTTTAGCCTGCGCCGCCGACATCTTCACCATCATCGCCCCCGGCGTCTGTCCGCAGGTCGTCGCGATGATCGGCGTCTTTACCTCCAGCGCGTACGCTGACGCGGCAATCCCGAGCAGCATTACCGATAACAACAATACTACTTTTTTCATTATGATGCTTCCTCCTTAACATTTTAGCCGTACGGCGTAAATTGCCATATCAACTATAAGTGATTATAAGGATTTATCGATAATATTCAACCAAATCATCAATTTTACCAATTTTCTATTATCACCATTACTTCATTGACTTAAAAATCAATTGTGAGGGACATTATGACGATTACGAATACTCAATGATTTATATTTCAAAAAAAGCACAGGCGTCTCTGTAAGAATCGCTAAAATTATTATGTTTATCGGCGGGGGTAAAACATAAAAGTTCTATCCGCGGCCGAAAGATGTTTTTTTATTTTTCAGCCTGTAAAACGTACGTTCCGCGCATATCGTTCCCCGGCGGAGCGAAAGCCGCCGAGGCCGAAACTCGCCGCTTGAAAAAGCGGGCTAAGATGCTAGACTTAGATAATGAAAGTTTTTACGGAGCTGACTTACAAATCATGACGCCGGGCGCAAAAATAAGAGTCTCTGTTACCGGCAGCCGCGGTAAGAGCGGCGTCGTGCGCCTGCTTCACTCGGCTTTTACCGCCTGCGGACTGAACGCGCGAAGCCGTATCACCGGCGTTTTGCCGCGCGAACTCACGCCTTGGGGCGAGATCCCGCTGCTTCGCCCGTTCGGGGCCAGCGTTGCGGAGACAAAGTGGTGGCTTTCGAGCCTCCCCGCGGATACGGAGGCGATAACGGCGGAGAACAACGCCGTTTCACCCGATCTGCAGTTCGTCTGTCCGCGTCTTTTAGTCCCGACCGCCACCGTCCTGACCAATATAAGGCCTGACCACCGCGCGTTCTGGGGCGAAAGCGAGGACGATGCAGCCGAAGCTCTTTCGGGCGCTTTGCCGCGCGGCGGGCAAATCATACTGCCCGAGGACGTCGCCGCGCGTCCGCCGGTCCTCCTGGCCGCCGAAAAGAAAAAACTTACGCTGCACGCGGTACGCCCGCTCAACGACGGGGAGCTGCCGCCATACCTCCGGGTAAACATGGCGCTGGCGCTGCGCGTCTGCGAATTGCACGGGCTTGACGCGCGACTCTGCCTCGGCGCAATGCGCGCGCTGCCGCCGGATATCGCCGACTCCCGGCTGCTGCGATACAGAGAAGCGGAACTCGCCTTCGCCTTTTCAATAAATGACGAAGAGAGCACCGCGGAATATTTTTCCTCTCTCGGATGGCGGCGCGAAGATACTACGCTTATATACAACCACCGGGAAGACAGGGCCGACAGGCTGTATTCGTTTATGGAATGGATAAGAGACCCCGGTTGGCGTAAGGTCGTCATCACCGGCGACAGGCCGGGACGGAGCCTTGGGCGGCTCTGGAAAGAGATCGGTTCCGCGGAGGAGTTCGCGGCGCTCGTATCGGCGTGCGGACAAAGTTTCGGCTGCGGCAACGTCGTCTATGGCTTCCCGCTGCTTTTTAAACTCGCGCTTGAAGAGGGAAAGATGAAAATTGGCATATAACGTCACGCTGACACTCGCAATAGGCATAGCGATCGCCATGCTCTACGAGGCCCGCGTCGGCTGCTCCTGCGGGGGGCTGATAACGCCGGGGGCCGTGGCGCTCGCAATGCGCGACCCCGAGAGAATCGCGGCCGGCATACTCATAGCGCTCGCCGTATGGGCGCTGCTGCGCCTCTGCGAACGCGGCTTCGGCCTCTGCGGCAGACGGCGCACCGGCACGGCGATGCTTCTTGCCCTCGCCGCGCGCGCCTCAATGGGGCAGATATCTCCCGACCCTCTGTGGCTGGGTTGGGTGGTGCCCGGGCTCATAGCGTCGGACATGAGGCGCAGCGGCATACCGGAGACACTCCTGTCGCTTACGATAGTCTCAACGGCGACAGCCTCCGCGGCTGAGCTTGCCGTTTTCCTTCTCTCATGGTGCGGCGTACGATGAAATACGACGATTACATCTCATACCAGAAGGAACAAAAAAGGCTGCGGAGGGAAAACATCGCGATGCTCGCCGCCGCGGCCCTGCTGATGGCGGCGCTGTGGGTATTCGGCTCCGGCGGCGCTACGCCGCACGAGGAATTTCTGATGGCACGGGTCAGAGAGGCCCAAAATCATATATGGGAGCTCAAGGAGAAGCTGGGCGCAGCGGACGAAACGGCGGACCCAGACCGTACCGGCCTGATCGGCTTTGAATGGAGCGGGCTCAGCACGACGTTGGGTTCTCTTCCGGCCAAAAGGACCTCCTGCGACCCTCGCTGGGCCGCGGTGATGGACCGATGGTTCGACAAACTCAACATAAAACGCGGGGACAGCGTGCTGCTCCTTTCATCCTCGTCGTTTCCCGGGCTTATACTGAACACGCTGACCGCGGCGGAGGCCAGAGGCGTGAAACTCACCTTCGTGCTATCGCTGGGCTCGTCGTCCTGGGGGGCCAACGTCCCCAAGGCGACATGGCCGGAAATGGCCGCGATACTGCGCAGAAGGGGGCTCATACGTTCCGCCGTCTACGCCTGCACCCCTGGCGGGGACAGGGAGACAGGAGGCGGCCTCAGCGACGAAACCATTGAAGAGATGCGCCGCGTCTGCCGCGGCGAGGGGACGCGGCTCGTCATACACAAGTCACTAGAAGAAGTCATAGACTGGAAAATGGATATCGTACATGCCGTGAAGCCAAAGGTCGTCATCAGCATAGGCGGCTCCGAATCCAACATGGGCGGCGACGAAGCTATACTGAACCTTTCGCCCGGGCTGCACACTAAGGCGGGAGATAACGGCGGAAACGGCGTGATCGGGCTCGCGTTGGCAGAGGGAATACCAGTCATCCACCTGCTGAACATAAAAAAACTCGCCGCCGAAGAGGGGATACCCTTCGACGCCCGCCGCGGCTACAGAAACCTGCGCGGAAAGCGGGGCCTCGTCTGCGCGGCGGCCTCGCTCTGCCTCTTCGCGGCCTTCCTGTTCGTATTCAAAGGACGAAGATTCGCGCGCGCCGAATAAAAAAACGGATACCTCAACTAAGCGCGCGCCCTGCAAAAACCCGCGGAATGCACCCGGATATGTTTAGTACAGTCCGGCGGCGAGAGGGACCGCCAGTACCGTGGCGAGTCCGGCGACGGCTACGGCGAGGCTGCTCATCGCGCCTTCGACTTCTCCCATCTCCAGCGCCTTCACGGTGCCGATCGCATGGGCGCTGGCTCCGATCGCGAGCCCCTTCGCCACCGGGTCGGTTATGCGAAAGATCTTCATCACCGGTTCGGCTACGATGTTTCCCAGTATCCCCGTGGCTATTATCGAAACCACTGTGATGGTGACGATGCCGCCCGCCTCGGCGCTGACGCCCATGCCTATCGCCGTGGTTATCGATTTCGGCAGCAGGGTCACGTAGACGGTGCGGCTCAGCCCCCAACACCTGGCTATGACGAAGATACTCGCGGCGCTGGCCGCCACTCCCGCCGCGATGCCGCAAAGAATGGCCGCCGCGTACTCTTTCAGCAGGCCGCGCTGACGGTATAGCGGCAGCGCGAGGCAGACGGTAGCCGGCGTGAGAAAATAACTCAGGTATTTCGCGCCGTGGTCGTAGCTTTTGTAGGGGATGCCGCAGAGCGAGAGCAGCGAGATTATGAGGACGACGGCGAGCAGCAGCGGATTGAAGACGGCATAGTTAAAGCGCCTGCGCAGGATGGAACCGAGAATGTAAGCTCCGACGCTGAGCGCAAGGCCAAAGTAGGCCGAGGACGAGATGAAATCTCTCATTTTGTTTCGCGCCCCTCTTTCGTCCGCATCGCGAGTTCCGCCGTTTTTCCCGTCGCCGCCATCACCACAACGGTAGATACGGTAACGATAACGGCAAGAGGTATGAGGATTCCGCGTATTTCGTTGAACTGCTCGATCAGCCCGACGGCGGCGGGGATGAACATCATCGGCATCGCCTCCAGCAGGAAGCTGCCGAAATCCTCAACGTCGGGGAGCTTCACAAGGCCGGTACAGAGAGCGGCCAACAGGATAAAGAGCCCGTATACTCCGGCCGGGACCGGCAGGGGCAGCAAAAAATTGAGCAGCTCGCCAAGCATCGTGGCGAGAAAAATGATGAATATCTGTTTTGCGTATTTCATTCTATTACCTTATTTCTAAAAGAGTATAAAAGTTTTTATCTGGCCTTTTCGTAGAGGATAGCGGCGGCGGCGCAGGCGGCGGCGACGGCGGTGCTCGCGCGCATTATGCGGCGGCCCAGAGATACGGGGATAAAGCCCTCCGCAAGCAGCCTGGCGCTTTCATGCGGGGCCCAGTCTCCCTCGGGGCCGATGGCGACCGCGGTGTGCGGCGCTATCTTTATCTCACGCAGCGGCTTTGTCTCCGGCGAGAGCAGCGCGGCGAGGCGCTGCGGGGGAAGGCCGCCAAAGTCCGCCGAAGAGAAGGGGACCGGCTCACGCAGGAGCGGAGGCGTCGCGGCGCTCGCCTGTTTTGTCGCTTCGTCAAGTATTTTGCGCCAGCGCGCCATCTTGTCGGCCAGCTTGGCTCCCTCGTAACGGGGGACGCTTCTTTCACAGATCAGGAGGCGGACCGCGTAAACGCCAGTTTCGGCGCAGAAACGCAGCGCGTCGTCCAGTTGGTCGTTCTTCAGCAGGCCGAGCAGCAATTCCACCTTCGGGAGTCCCGCGTCTTCTTTGACGCGTGAAATTTCGCGCGCAAAGACGGAATCCCCGGCACATTCAAGCTTCAGCTCTATCTTTTCACCGTCGAGCAGTCCCTCTACAAGCGACCCCGTATAGCAACGGCGGACGCGGACGAGATGGTGCGCCTCCTCCGCGTCTATATGCCACAGGCCGTTATCAAAGGCGCAGCGCTCAAGCCTCAGTCTTGGCAGCGACACCCCACCATTCTCCCCGTACCAGCTCTTCGATCACTCTCATCTTCGCCGCGGCAAGCGCCTCGAGGAAGACCGGCTTCTCTTTTTCGAGCATTCCCGAAAATATCGCGACTCCCTCTTTGCCGATAACGGCCGGAACGTCCGCCACCATTGTCGTAAGCGGGTCGAGCAGGATGTTTGCCGTAAGGATGTCGGCGGTATGGTCGAAATCCTTCAGCAGATCCCCCGTCGCCAGGTCTATCTTTTCAAGATCAAGGTCGTTGAGTTCAAAGTTTTTCCGTACCTCTTCGATGACCGTAGGATCGATGTCGCGCGCGTATGCGCGCCCGGCGCCCATCTTGAGCGCGCCTATCGTCAGAATGCCGGAGCCGGTGCCGATGTCGGCGGTGGTGATTCCCGGACGGATATATTTTTCCAGCAGTTCAAGGACTATCTGCGTGCTCTCGTGGTATCCGGTGCCAAAGGCGCTGCCGGGATTGATATAGAGAGCCAGACGGTCCTCGGGCTCCGTTCCCTTGTGCCACGGCGCGAGCACGACGAGGCCTCGCCCCACTGGAAGCGGCGGGAATGCCTCCTCCGCCGCGACGTTCCACGGCTGATTCTCGATCTTTCCCCAGTCTTCGATCTCCACGCCGGGAAATTCCATCATCGCCTCTATGAGCTTCGTCCTCCAGACGGAGATCTCCTCGTTGCTCCTGTAATACATACGCAGCCGCGAATTTCCGTCAGGAAGCTCCTGCAGCTCCGTGCCGATGCTCTCTGAGATATCCGCGAGAGAGAAGAGGTTGTCCTCCTGACTGGCTTCGGATTTTATCGTTATGTACCACCAGTAATTATCGTTATTCTGCATGGCTCCAGCTCCTTTCGCCGCCGCGGCGGAACGGGACGCCGTAAAAACTATTTTTTCACGCCGCCGTTTCTGACCGCTTACCCATTCTATTATACTGCCTTTGCCATCGATTTACATACGGCCCCGCCCTTTTCCCTCCGTGTTATACTTAAATAAAGGAGGATGAGTTTTTAAGATGAGAAGATTTATCATGGCAGCCACGATCCTGCTCTGCTTAACCGGAGCCTCATTCGCGTCGGAAAACATTTGCGGCACGACGAAAGAGATGATGAACGCGGAATTTTGGGTAAAAGGGACTAAGACGGCGCACGAAACGATACTTGCGCCGGCGGAGGTTCAGGCCCTCACCGCTAAAATAAGGGAGGCTCCCGGCACATTCTGCACCGACATCCTGGATTATCCGGACTTTCTCTCCCGCGAAGAATTCGCGCGCAAGATAAAGAGTTACGCCGCGCGCCCGGACAACAAGAGATACGTCGGAGCGGCGGAGGCGGACGGCGAGTTTTGGCGGCGCGTCGAGTCCAACGCAAATCCGGGCGCGGCAGATGAAACGACGCTCGTCCGCTTCGGCGCCGTCGTAAATAATTGCCTCGTAAAGACACTGCCCTGCGAAGAGCCGCTCTACAGCGAGGCCGACGACGTATTATTCGACATGAACGTCGAAAGCGCGGTCAAGATATGGGAGCCGCTGGCGGTGCTGCACGAATCGGCGGACGGCGAATACTATTTTGTAGAGAGCCCGTACTGCGCGGGTTGGATAAAGAAAGAGAACGTCGCGCTGACCGACAGGAAAACGCTGAAAGAGCTGGCCGCGCGCGATTTCTACATGGTCACGGGGAGCAGGGTGACATCGGACGTAAGGACCTCCGCGCCGGATGCCGGACGCCGCGAGTTTTTTATGGGGACCAGGCTCCCGGCCGCCGATGAAGAAGAATCTATCGGCGGCGTCTCCGCAATATTCGGGCACGGAGTGCTGGTGCCGGAACGCGGCGCCGACGGCTCGCTGCGCGTCGTAACGGACCTCCTGCCGCGCGGCGCCGACCTTTCGCGCGGCTGCCTGCCCTATACGCAGGCAAATGTGCTGAAGCAGGCCTTCAAGATGCTCGGCGAACGTTACGGCTGGGGCGGCATGTACGGCTCGCGCGACTGCAGCGCCTTCACCCGCGACATTTACCTGACCTTCGGCATCGAACTGCCGCGCAACTCGCTGCCGCAGGCGAAGGCCCCCGCGGGAAACATCGACGTCTCAAAGCTGACGGCGGCGGAAAAGGCAAAGCTCCTTGCCGGCGCGCCGGCGGGGACGCTGGTGCAGATGCCCGGGCATATAATGCTCTATCTCGGCGCCATAAGGGGCCGGCCCTACATAATCCATTCCGCCTACGCGCTTGGCCCGTCGGGCAAAAAAGGGGCCGAAGGCGTGAAAACGCTGAACTGCGTCGCCGTCACCGACATGGAGATGACGCGGAGAAACGGCACGACGATCATCGATAATATCGCCAACATCAACATCATAAGATAAAAACAGAGGGGCCGCCTGCCGAGGCGGCCCCTCCTCTATCTTAAAGCCGCGTTACCGGCCGAGCATCATCAGCGCGAATACCTTGGCTTCGTTGAGCAGATGTTCGATCTTCGTGTATTCGTTCGGCATGTGGGCGCAGTCCGACTCCTGCCCCCAGACGACGGCGGGTATGCCCTCTCTTCTAAAGTAGGCGCCGCAGGTGCCGCCTCCGACGCCGCCTACCTTTGGCGTGACCTTCGGGAATACCTCCTTCACCGCGGCGAGCAGTTCCGTAACGACGGGAGCGTCAGCCCTCGTCGGCTCCGGTGCCTCTTCATACTGCGGGAAGCGGTAAGTTATCTTGACGCCGTACTTCTCCTGCGCTTTTTTGATCTCCGCCTCAACGACCTTCCTGACATCTTCAAGCGGCGCCGTCGGCAGCACGCGGCAGTCGAAGCAGAGGGACTCCACTCCTGGCACGGTGTTGATATTCGCCACATTCGCGCGGCGTCTTGTCGGCTCAAAGGTCGATCCCGCGGGGTCAAAAAGTTCGTCGGTCTCCGGGAAAGCCGCGTGCAGCGCCTCGTCCAGCGAGACGGAGAATCCGTTCGCCGCGCGGCAGGCGTTGATCCCCAGGTTCGGCAGGCTCGCGTGCACCTGTTTTCCCTCCACCGTGAATTCCATCCAGCAGATGCTCTTCTCGGCGATCTCCACAAAGTCGGCCTCTTCCGTTCCCATGTCGGGGACGACGACCAGGTCGTCTTTATCAAAAAGCCCCTTCTTGATAAGATACTTTATCCCGTGCGTGCTGCCCACCTCTTCGTCGGCGACGAAGGCGAGGCAGACCTCATATTCCGGCGTAAGATCAAGCTCCTTGACCGCGTAAAGGGCATAGAGCGAGGCGACGACCTCCTGGCCGTTGTCGTTTACGCCGCGTCCATAGATACGCCCGTCCTTGACTACAGCCGTGAAGGGGTCCGTCTCCCACAGGGAGCGCTCTCCCTCGGGGACGACGTCGGTGTGCGCCACTATCCAGAGGCGGCGTTTGGTCTTACCGGGGAAGCGGATGACGATATTCGGTCGCTCGCCGCCGGCAGCCTCCGGATCGGTCGAGGCATAGACCTTCACATCCTCAAAGCCAAGCTCTTTTATCTTCTTCAGAAGGTACTGCGCCTTGTGAAACTCTCCCTCTCCGCCGTCCAGCGGGCTGATCGCCGGATATGAGACCATCTCTCCGAGAGTCTCCACCATCCGCGTCTCAAGTGATTCGATCTTTGCCAGAAGCTCTTTATTCACCACGACACCTCTTTTCTGTTTTTTCAAAGACAAAATTTGTATACGCCCTCATTTTATACCACTGGGATGTTTTTTTACAGCGCCGACGATAATAGAAAAGCCAATTACACGTAAAAACGCCGGACGATCGTCCAGCGTCAAACAAAACAGGCAGCCTGTTAATTATAAAATGAGGGGGATTTTTATCTCGCGCCCGCTTATCCGCCTCTTAAAGCACGGCTTTCGCGGCCGCCCTTACAGCCCGCTCGATCCGTTCCACCGCTTCGTCGCTCATCCTGATGTTGAGGCCGAACATAACGGCGCGCGAGAGAAGCGACTCCGGCTGTGCCATCGTCTCAGGCGCGTATGATGGGGTCCGGCTGCCGAAATATTCCCTGCCGCCCATCTCCTCGAGAGCCTTCCAGTGCTTCGCGTAATGCCATGTATTGTCGGCGATTATCGCGCAGCCAGCGCCGGCCTCTTTCGCGGCGGCCTGGAATCTCTTCGCCGCTTCCGCCGTGGGCAGCATGAAAATCACATGCGTAGCGGTGTCGCCCTCCGCGTCGTGCATCGGCCGCGGAGTCAGCCCCGCGGCGATCCCGGCGTCAATGATCTTTTTCTTGGCCGCGCGCAGGGCCGCGAGCGCCTGCGGCATCTTCTCCAGAGCGACCACGCCGAGCGCCCCCTGCACCTCGCTTATACGATAGTTAACGCCAAGGCCGAATTTTCCCTCCGCGCCGCGGTCGTGTTCCTTGCTGTGGATATGGCCGTGGTCGTGATAACAGTCCATTCGGTACCAGATATCGTGATCGTCGGTGAAGACCATGCCGCCCTCGCCCACGGTCAGCGTCTTATTCGGGTCAAAGCTCCAGGTGCCGCAGGTGCCGAGGCTGCCGAGCGCGCGCCCCTTGTAGGTGCCGCCGACGACCTCGCAGGCATCCTCTACGATGGGGATCCCGTATTTTTCGCCAAGCGCGGCGAATTTGTCCATATCGGCGGCGACGCCGAACATATGCACCGGCATTATCGCCTTCGTGCGCGGCGTGACGAGCTTTTCCGCCGAGGCCGCGTCCAGGCTCAGCGTCTCGTCAAGCTCGCCGAAGACCGGCACGGCGTCGCAGGCGACGATCGCCTCTACCGTCGCGATGAAGGTAAAGGGCGAAGTTATGACCTCGTCTCCCGGCTTTATACAAATACCTTTGAGCGCCGTGATCAGCGCCGCCGTTCCGCTGGAGAGCGCAAGCGCGTACTTCGATCCGGTCAGCCGTTTTGCCTTTTCCTCAAAGTCCTCCGCCCTGTAAATACCACCGCGCGAATCGTGCGAACCGTAACGGTGTATCATTTTACGCTCGATGACATCCGCGACCGCCCGTATCTCGTCGCTGTTAAAAATTTCCGCGCCTGCCATTTTTCGTCACTCCCCTATTATCCTTGCGTAGATTTTTTCTATATATTCCTCTGTCGCGATATCCTTCCAGTCATCTCCAAAACAGCTGTGCCATAGCTTTTCCATGCCGAGCGCCGTTTTCGTCATCTTAGCAGCGTCCTTTTCGCCGATGCCGTAATCCGCGGCCTTCGGCATCGCGAGGCCGTTTATCTCCAGAAAACGGCGGGTATCGCCGTATCCCTCGGGGTAGACATCCTCAAGGACGCTCATCGATATAGTCACGGCCACGCTGTGCGGCAGATGCGGCGCGCTGTTGCTGAGCCCGTATGATATCGCGTGCGCCGCGCCGACGCGCCCGCCGATAGTACTGCTGCCGCCAAGCACCGAAGCCATCGCCGACTTTATCGCGAGATCAAGGCTGTACCCAGATAGGTCGTGCGAGAGCACCTCACGCGAAAGCGCGAGGCCGTCCTTCGCGTCCTCGATAGCCTCCGGCGCGCTCGTCTTGCTCATCATTATCTCATAATGATGGAAATAACAGTCCATCATCGTGAAAAAGCGATTAAAATGCGGCGCGTCCGCCGAGAGCTGCGGATCTATCACCGCGACCGCCGATTCCGTGTAGGGGTTGTTGATGCCGAGCTTCTTCTCCGGCCCGCGCAGCACCGCGATCGGCGTGATCTCCGCCCCGGTGCCGTTGAGCGCGGGAAGCACCCATATATCGGCCCCCTTGTTCATCGCAAGGCCGTAACCCTGATAATGCTGCGCCGGCTCGTCGTTCGCGAGACAGATGGCGACCGCCTTTGAAAGGTCCATCGTCGCGCCGCCGCCGACGCCGACCAGAGTATCCGGCTCACGATCCATCGCCTTTATCCGCGCCCGCAGCGAATCGACATCGCCGGTGCGCGGCTCGGAAGATGTCGCGTCAAATACGAAAAGGTCTCTCTGCGCAAATATCGCGGCAAAGCGCGGCTGTTCCTTCAGCGCGCCGTCCACGACGAAGAAGGGCTTTCTTCCCCGCTCTTTCAATTTTGACAATAATTCGTCCACGCCGCGGCCGGAGAGCACGATCTCCGTCGGCACCGGCGTGCGCCACCAGGGTTTTAATTCCGTAAAGCTCTTTATATCTGTCGGTATGTTCGTCATCTTGATATTTCTCCCTTTATATTACAAAACCAATAGGCCATTATCCGAAAAAGGGCACTTACCCCTTACTTCCCCGCACATCCGCCGCGTCATAGCACGGATCACAGGCCGGAAAAATATTTTTCTATCTTCAGCAGGTCTTCCGGGGTGTCTATTTCGATCGTGTCGCGGGCTGCCGTCACACACTTTATCGTATGACCGAGCTCAATAACGCGGAGCATCTCAAGACTCTCCGTCTTTTCAAGCGGAGTCTGCTCCGAAGCCGCGAATTCAAGAAGAAAATCGCGCCGCCATCCGTATGGCCCGATGTGCTTATACCAAACGCCGCCCTCGCTGCGCGGATAGGGTATCGGCGAACGGCTGAAGTAAAGCGCGCGCCCATCGCCGTCAAAGACGGCCTTCACAATGTTGTTGGCGCGAACTTCATCCATATCGTCGATCCGCTTCGTCAGCAGCGCGAGCATCACGGAAGAATCGCCGTCAAGCGCGGCGACAAGCGGATCTATCATATCCGCGCCCACGAGCGGGTCGTCCACCTGAACGTTGAGTACATAATCCGAGGGAACAATGCGCGAGACATAGGCGACGCGGTCTCCGCCGCTCGGGAGCTCCGGCGGCGTCATTACCGCCTCTCCGCCATGGCGCAAAACAAGCTCGGCGATGCGTTCGTCGTCGGTGGCTACGATGACTCTGTCCACAGAGGCGCAGGCAGAAACATTATCAAGTACGCGGATAACAAGAGGAACGCCGGCAATCTCGATCATCGGCTTGCCGGGAAGCCTGGTACTGGAATATCTGGCTGGAATCACTGCAAGGGTCTTCATCCCTCTAACCTCCTTCGCAGGCAGCCTATGCAGTGTATGGCCGTCTTTAACGGCTTTCTCGGCTGCCAAATTTTGGTTAGAGGCAAAGACTACACCCAAACATTTTATTTGTCAAGAATTTTAAGAAAAAATTCCGAGACGCCGTAAGAATGGCCGATTGAAAAATCAACTGCCCCCAGTGGAGTAGAAGAAAGAAATAGCTCAAA
>OGYB01000588.1_pt1 | contig 22396 bp, 18 predicted proteins | sample 1576421 | NCBI WGS metagenome assembly OGYB01 (sample SAMEA3541577, study PRJEB24748) | human gut metagenome | biome: human gut; feature: human-associated habitat; material: faeces | place: China | collected 2012
TCCTATCAGCGTGTGGCGGCCGATGCGGATGCCGTTGACGCAGACCAGGGTGGCTTCATTCATAAAATCATCCTTTCATCGAAAATGGGTTCAGACCGCGCCGGTAATCATCCACCAGCGTCCTTGCCAAATCCGCCTTGGAGCGGAGGGCTGCCAGCACTTTTTCATCCACCGTGCCTTTGGCGGCCAGATAAATGTAGGTGCAGTTTTCCTTCTGCCCGACGCGGTGAATCCGAGCCTTGGCCTGTTCAAAGTTGCTCATGCTGTAATCCTCCGAGTAAAATACCATGGTGCTGGCGGCGGTCAGCGTGATGCCCATACCGGCCGTGGCGATCTGTCCAACAAAGACCTGTGTATCCGGGTCGGTCTCAAATGCGGTGACCTGTGCGTCGCGGTCTTTCACGCCGCCCATGATGCAGGCATAGCCGATGCCGCGTTTTTCGAGCATCTTGTTTATGGCGTTGATTTCCGGCACGAACCGGGCGATAATCACCAGTTTTTTGCCTTCCTGCAAAACCTCGTCCACGATATCCTCCAGCGCTGCCATCTTAGCCGTGCTGATCCGTTGAGGTGAATTACCCTCGTCATCGCCGATGAAGCCGCCGGTCAGCTGGGAGAGCCGGAGCAAGCGGGTGAGGATGTTGGTGACTGTAACCTCACCCTGGCCAAGTTCGGCATAGGAGTCCCTCACCAGATCGCGGTACACTTTTGCAGCGGCAAGCTCCAGTTCCACATAGCGCACGATGTCGGTGGTCTCCGGCAGATCGAGGCATTCGGCTTTCGTTGCGCGGAAAGCGATGCAGTGCAGCCGCCTCATCAAATCCTGCTCCATCGACCGCTTCAGCACCGGCGTGTGATTGCCGTATCCGACCATATCGAAGTATCGGTTTCGGAAAGCGTAGAAGCTGTTTCCGAAGATGGCCGGATTGAGATATTTGTACTGGCTGAATACATCCAGCGCCTTGTTGGTGATGACCGTGCCGGTGAGCAATAGCCGATAAGCAGCTTTTGCTCCAATTCGGTGCATGGCCTTGGATGCCGAGATATTGTGGGTCTTGATTTTGTGTCCCTCGTCAGCAATGACCAGATCGGGCTTCCACGCCGCGATTTCCTTTTCCAGACGCCATGCCGATTCGTAATTGACCACCGCCACTTGGAGCTGTGAGCCAGTCATACGGCGGAGGGCTTTAGCCTTTTTTGCACCACTGCCGTTCAACACACCCAAGGAGTAATCAAAATCCGCAAACTTGGCGAATTCCTCATCCCAAACCCCGAGAATAGAGAGCGGTGCGACCACCAGCACCCGGCGGATTTTGCCGGAGAGATACAGCGCGCCGGTAATGGCGATGCTGGTGATGGTTTTGCCGGTACCCATTTCCATTAATAAAGCCGTCCCTTGGCTTCTTGCCTCATGTCCGCCCAAGCCGAACTGTCTGCAGGCGAAAGCGAACGCCTCCCGCTGGTGCTGATACGGCGACGCCCTAATCGGCATGGGCGGACACGACCTTTCCTGCATCCTTCGCACCTCCGTTTTCCGCCGACTGCCGTTCCAACAGCATCAGCTTTTTTGCCAGCCGCTTCGATACCAGGCTGATAGCGGTAAGTACGCCGACCAACTCCTCGGTGGTCTCGGCATCCCGCTCACGGGTCAAAGCGGCGATTGATTTTCTGTCCATTGATTTCACCTCCATCTGAGGGATAAGAAAACCCCCTCACTATCCAAAGGAAAGCAAGGGGGCGGTTGCTTGATATTTTCTCGAAAAAAATTACATCATTTTTTCAAGAAGTCTTTTGAGCTTCTGTAAAACAGAAACTTTACGGCTGTGAATCGTCGGATGTGGGATTCCAGTTTCTTTTGAAATCTCACGCTCAGACTTTTCCTGATAGAACAGGGCATCAATCAACGAACGCTCGTCATCGGTAAGCTCTGCCAATGCCGCCAAGAGCATCTCCAGCAACAGCTTGTCCTCAACAATTTCATCGACAAGCGCCTCATCAGACGGAATGTCGAAACCATCATCCAGGAAAACGTCCAGTGAGCGCTCCATGTCGGCGCGAACTTTCCTGCGCTTGCGTTCCGTCCAAGCCGGGCGCTTGAACGCACGGTAGACTTCCTCGCTGACCGGAACTTGCTGTTCTCCTATGCGAATATAGTATTCCTTTGCCATTTTGCTTCCTCCTTTCCTCGAAAATTTCAGGGAAAGGGGAAGGGTGGCGCTCTCGCCAAATAAGGAGGTGTTTCAACGGCAAGCGAGGAATTTCGCAACGAAAAAGCGCGGAACCTAACCTTCTTGGTTAAGCTCCGCGCTCTATGTAATATTCGGTTGTATTGTGCGTTTTTCTGTCGCCGGGGCAAACGGCGCATGGCGGCCACCTCCACGGTGCCGCCGTTAATCAGGAGCATAGCGAGCTGTATTGTTACAGCCCTATACACACCACCGTCAGCTTATTTCCTATAAATAAACGGCGGCTTTTATTTTGATAAATTCAAACCGCCGAATACTTGTCCAGTACACAAGGGCGGCATATTCTGATGATTTCAGATCAAGCAACATTGCGAAATGCCGCCTCCTTCTGTTGGATTTGAATTCCGATATCAGCAGTCATTTGGCTGCTATAAAGACAAAAAGAGCCGATAATCGTGAGGATAAAATCTCACAAATTATCGGCTCTGCGTCTTTGCGCCTGGCTCTTGGATAACTGATATATTTAATTTTGATATGCCTACCAGCCTTGAGTTTCCTCCTCACCAGACATATTAATCTTTCACATTGCGAAAACTCCTCATCAGGCTTGGCAACAAGCTAAAGATGGATATAAACGCAGGTAAGGCAAAGGCAATAATCAAGCCGTTTAAGTCGATAATTTCAAGCATCTTTCCTTGTGGTATTAGTGAAAGGATATTGAGTAGCCACACGGCAAGCATGGTTATCAAAACACCCGCAAGATAACCGCCAGTACAGACAAGCAAGTTTTCCATCCACAATTTTTTTGACAGCTTCCGTTTGGTAAAGCCGACCCAGTGAAGTATCATCAATTCATCGCGGCGATTGGCAAATAAGAAAATATTCAGATTTCCGAGTGCAATGCAGAGGATAACGACCATAACGGCAGTCAAGATATAGGTTAATGCGCTCATAGAATTAAGCGTGACTGAAAGCTCTTGCTCATAGTAATCATGGGTAATGGCGATTGCATTTTCGGGAAGTGCCGCAATCAACAGCCCCTGTTCCGTGGTACTCAAATCATCTATCGGGTACATAACGCCACTACTCATTATCTGCTCTTTTGTGCTGTTGCCGGGTTGACAAGTCACCGCAAACAATACATCGCCCTGTGAAAGGCCGCAAATGCGGTACTTGCCATTGAATGAATATGTGTCCGACACATCATTTCCGATATAGTCGCCCACGGCAAGGCCATTTTGCAATGCAAACTCTACAGGCACAAGCATTTCATTTTGATTATCTTTGGGGAGAGCACCCTCGGCAAGCTCGATGTCAAAGCTGTCCATCAAAGCTCTGGTATCATCTTCAAACAGATTAAATATCAACATTGTCGTGCCGCCCATGCCGCCCCGATAATAGGCAAGGCCGGAATAGTTCATCTGCACAGGGATAACGCTTCTGTTCTGTGCGCTCCCCAATTCATCAAAAAAGGATTGAGGCAAGTCCGTGCCGTCTTTCGTATATACGATATTGTATTTGTCGGTTAGGTCAAAGGTAGCAACTTCGACCATCTTTTTTGTTGTGGCGGCGAAAAGTGAAAAAATGTATATCATCAGAACGCCTACCGCTACTGAAACAAATATCGGTAGTGTCTTTTTCATGTTGCGCTTGAAGTAGAAAAACGGATTTAACGGCTTCATTCGGCATCCCCCCGCCTCGGCGTATATTGCCGTGTTATCTCGCCATCCCGCACACAAATTATCTTGTCGGCGCTTTCTAGCAGACTCTCATCATGGGTCACAATAACTACCATCGTATTATCCGTATATTCTGATAATAACTTCATCACTTCACACGCGCTCTCATGGTCGAGTGCCGCCGTTGGCTCGTCACCGAAAATAACCTTTGGGTTGTTCATCAAAGCTCGGACAATGGCCGCTCTTTGGCATTGTCCTCCTGAAAGCTGATGGGGGTACTTGTTCGCATACTGTGCGATACCTACCCGCTCAAGAAAATCCATCGCTTTCTTTTTCACGGCCTTGTTATTCATGTTCAAAGGAACAAGCGTATTTTCAAGCACCGTCATATAGTTGATAAGAAAATGCTGTTGGAAGATGAACCCAAAATCTCGGCGGCGCAAGGACGCTAATGCAGACACGGACATTTTGCTTAAATCCATATCGCCGTATAGCACTCGCCCCGAAGTAGGGCTTTTAAGTCCTGCCATCGTGTACAAGAGCGAGCTTTTGCCGCTTCCAGACGGTCCTTGTATTCCGATAAGCCCTTTTCCATCAAGGGATAATGTCACATCACGCAATGCGGCTGTACCGCCATCTTTTTCCGCATCATAAACGAGATTCACACAGTCAAGTTGATAATTCATATCGTCCTCCTAATTGCTTGTAACAATAGATATTGCATCCACTTTGCTTATCAATCGTCTTACAGGTAGCAAGGTAAATACCGTAGTCAGAATGGGAGCTAACAGAGATAACAGCACAGCTTTTCCATACAGGTATACTCCTGTTCCCCCGATAGAGCTAAATGCTGCCGTTACAATGATTTGGCAAAGAACAACGGCAAGCCCTAACCCGATAATGAAGCCCGCAAGGTTTATTATAACGACCTCACGAAAGGTACGCATTGTAATTTCCCGTTGCGTATACCCGAGTGCGCTTAAAATTCCAATCTCGCTTTTCCGAGAAAAGAATTGTGCGTATTTTGAGCAAACAAGGCAAACCACCATCACGATGATTGATAAGACAACTACCATGTCGAGTATTTGAAATGTCTGATTGTTCACCTGATACAATTTATCGTATCGTGCCAATGTCCACACGTTTAATCCCTGTTTGCTGTATGCCGTAACCTCATTTTCAGCTTGCATGGAACGCCCATCCGCATGGAATACCAAATAGCCCTTTTCGTCATATTTCAATAGGCCGTCTATGGGAGCAGGAGAGCCGACAAGTGAAATATGGCTTTCGCTGTCAAGAATACCGACAACGGTATATTGTCTATCTAAACCATGTGACACATCGATGCTTGTTTGACTGCCGATTTTTAAGCCGTTGTTTTTCGCCACGCTACTATCAACAGCTATTTCGTCCGCACCGCTCTCCGGCAATCTTCCGTCTGCTATTGCTATTTGAAAGTTGTGGGTCAGATACGGCAAATCATTCTCTGCGGCCGCAAACACCGCCGCATGGGTAGTTGAACCGGGAACGGAAAAAGCAATCTGCCTTACGGTGACAGGGATAACGCTTTCAATGTTCTCGCTATCTTCAAGGGATGATAATACTTCCTGCGGGATTTCGGGATTGCTTTCGGTGGATATGATAATCGAAGCGTGTTCAAAGCGTGTGGCATCAAGGGGATAAATTGACTGCACAATGGAAGCGATAAAGCATTCCATGATGTACACCAAGCAAATTGCCACCACGATAATGATTATGTTGGAAAACAGCTTTTTCTTGTTTCTGCGAAAATAGCTGACTGTTGATAATGGGCGCATCGTAGACCTCATTTCTGTTTGATATTTGATAAAAAGGAAAAAGCCGATAACAGCTTTTCAGCTTGTTATCGGCTCTGCGTCTTTGCGGCTGGCTCGTTAATAACGGAGATATTGAGTTTTTTCACATTGACCAGTTCTTCGTGCTTGCACTTCGGACAAAACAAGGGAAAATTGAGAAGCACGGTGTCGTCCCTTATTCGTGTTCGCGTCTTATTGCCACATACAGGGCAGTTAATCCATACGCTTTCTTTCATCATCGTATTTCCTTTCTGCGGAGTATTGGCAAGTAGAGCAAGTAACTCACGGCCAATAGCGCAAGGCAGCTAATCATTTGCACCATAATATTTGAGTGGAAAATAATCATATTGAAGAAACCCACAAGCACATTGCGAAGCTCTGGAACAGGGATAAACACAGCAAGAGCGGCAAGCAGTGCGCCATCAATCGCCCATCCATATGGGCGGGTCTGTATGCTTGTCAGCGTGTGAATAAAGACTTGCACAAGCAACAGGAAAAGGAATTGCTGAACAAAGGCAATGACCGCTCCGTGCTTCCACCATCCGAAAATGTCAACTAGGTTGTAAACAATCAAGCGAGAGCCGAATACCGCTTGTGTAAGCACATAGAAGATGATTACGACGAGCGAGATAACGGCGGCAATTATGCCGTAATTCAGTATTGCGCCCCAATAGAAAGCTTTTTTGTTGCCGCCCAAATGCATAATCCTGTTGAAGTTTCGGGCTGAAATGATGATGGGAGCGAGGACGGCCAGTACATACAGATAATTCGCCATATCCACATAATATTTATCATTCAGGCCGGACAAGCTCCCAATCAAATTGTATATTCCAATTACGACAAATGCGGCTGTAACGATATAGGCGGGGATCAACTGACGGAAATTGGTTTTTGCAATCGCCCAAGCGGTGCGGCTGTTATTCTTCATCATAATCGCCCCCTACCAAATTGATAAAAAAGTCCTGCAATCCGACAGACTGAACAGAGAGTGTAGCAGGCACTTTGATCTTTTCGTCATAGATGTATGCCGTGATATATCCCCCGATGGTTTTACTGCTAATCACGTTAAGTTCTTCGAGGATGGGGGCAATGGTTCCCGTCGTTCCTGTAATAGAGTATGCCCTTTCGTCAATATCGTCAATGGTTGAGCGGAAAATGATTTTGCCATTATCAAGGACAATCAATTCCTCTGCGCTCTTTGTCGCTTCATCAATCATGTGGGTTGAAAGAATAATCGTGCGGGGGCAATGTTCAAAGCTATCATTGAGCAAGTTATAAAACTTGTTCCGCATGATAGCGTCAAGTCCCAAAAGCGGTTCGTCCAAAAGTATTACCTTTCGATTGCTGGCAAGGCTCAACAGTGCATTGAACATGGTCTGCATACCAAAGGAAAGTTGGCGATACCTCTTGCCTGTATCAAGATGAAACTTTTTTGCCATCCTCAACGCAAACCCCGTATCAAATTGGTGGTCAAGATCGCCTGCCATCTTTATCAAACTGCCAAGCCTTGTGTTGAATTGCGCTGCTCTGTTTTCGATAAAGCTAACGGCATCCGGCATTTCGGCGGTGCTTACAGATTTTCCGTCTACCACAATACTGCCGCCGCTTGCATTGATATGACCCGCTATCATTTTCAGAAGCGTTGTTTTGCCCGCACCATTGCAACCGAGCAGACAGTAGATTTTATTTTCATCAAAATTGATGGATATATCATCAATGGCTACGGAACTTCCATATCGCTTGGCTACAGCTTCAAGCCTAATCATTTTTCGTCCTCCTGATTATCTCAAACAATTCATTTTCAGAAATGTTTAATTTATCTGCTTCGCTCACCAGTTCAGGAACAGACCTGTCTATAAAGTCTTTCTTCCTGCGGGTGAGGATGATGTCCCTCGCTTCATGGGTGACACACATTCCAAGTCCACGCTTTTTATACAAAATCCCCTCATCGGTGAGCTTGCTAACAGCCTTGACTGATGTTGTGGGATTTACGTTTAGGAGCTTGGAAATCTGCGTAGTGGAGATTATCATATCGTCTATTTTATATACGCCTGAAAGTATATCGTCCTCAATCATTTCCATGATTTGCAGGAATACCGGCTTGTCGCTATTCAATCTTCCAACGCCCCTTTCGTCAAGGATATTGGGTTAGTGATTCGACCCATTAACTCAAGTATAATCGAAATCATCAAAAAAGTCAAGGCCTACACGTCAGTTTATGAAAAATTTACATATGAGAAAACAAAAACACCCGCCGTCCACCGGTATCAAAACCAGAAGGCGACGGGCTGAAACGAACCTTTTCACGTTTCCTCAAACAATGTCACGAAACCTTATGAATCGTGCAAAGGTTTAGGAATCGTGACATTAGTTCAATACTTTTGCACGATTCATTTTTAGGGTGCATTTGGGAGAGCAGGCCTGCTGACAGAACCGCCTCTGAAACCAACACAATTTTACCCATGGAAACGAAAAAAGCCCAGTATTACTGGACTTCTTCGCACGGTTGCCTTGTATCAAGACTTCCGTTAAGATATGATAGTTGACGACAAGAAACAAACCCTGTAAATTAAAAATTGATACTTTTCAAGCTAAAATATATTTGCTTACGCGAAAATTATATTGTAATAGCGAAATCACAGTGGTATAATATAGTTAAAATTGTTTCGCTTGGAGGTGTGATCTTGAAAATTAGTTATAAAAAACTATGGAAGTTGCTTATAGATCGAGATATCTCGAAAGGAGACTTTCGTAAAATGGCAGGGATTAGTTCGGCAACATCATCCAAGCTGCTCCACAGCGAGACGGTAACTTCAGATGTATTGCTACGAATTTGCGTTGCGTTGAACTGCCAAATTGATGATATAATGGAAATTATCCCAGACAACAAACTTTCCAGGGATCAGTCCGATTAAGTGAATGATATATTAGTATTTAACAAGAATACAGAGATTAAGACACCTATTATGTAGTGCGCAGATGCAGCTGAAGAGATCGAATCAGAGTTTAAAAGGGGGATTTCTTATGCCAATTAACTTTTCAAAATTGACATCATCAACGAGTCAAGTATCGCTTGAGCCTCGTGACATTTTTATGGCTTTGCCTACTAAAGACAAGAACTACGGCTATCCACGCGATGTTCAAACTGAGGTTTGGAAGCAGTGGTTTGCTAAGAGGGATGAAAAAAACGTTATTATTAAAATGAACACTGGAAGTGGTAAAACAGTTGTGGGATTGACAATACTGCAGAGCAGTTTAAATGAAGGTAAAGGACCGGCTGTTTATATTGTGCCAGATAACTACCTTGTTCAACAGGTTTGTTCAGAAGCAAAAAAACTTGGAATTCGCGTTGCGTATGATACATTTGATGCGAATGGAGATCGTATTGATAAGGGAGAGGATGACTATTACTTCAAAACAGGAAAAGCAATTCTCGTTGCAAACATTCATAAGCTTGTCAACGGCAAGAGTGTATTCGGGATGCGGCAAAACGGAAACATTCAGATTGGTAGTATAATAATCGACGATGTCCATGCTTGCTTGGATACAATTGAGCAACAGCATACTGTTCTAATTCCATCAGCACATCCCCTCTATACCCAAATAACAACTTTGTTTTCGCGACATCGAGAGGTTGCAGACAGCCAGTCTTTTCTTGATATCACAGAAAAATATGATCCGCGATATAGCTACCTTGTACCATTCTGGGTATGGCAAGAAGAGAGCGGGAATATTTATAATTTAATAACCAAACCCGAATATGCTGATGAAGCTTTTGTGTTGTTCAATTTACCCCTTGTCCGTGACAATTGGAAAACTATTAACTGTGTTGTATCAGCGCGTGGAATTGAATTGACATTAAAGGGAATTCCAATTAACAAAATTTCCAGTTTTGAACAAGCGCAAAGGCGAATTTTTATGAGTGCCACACTTGCAGATGACAGTGTTTTCGTTTCTGCTATGGGATTAAGTACGGCTGATATTTCAAATATTATTACTCCAGAAAAAGCAAACGATATCGGCGAGCGTCTTATTTTATTTCCAAAACACTTAAATTCAAGAATTACTGACGAGCAAGTCAAACAAATTCTTGTTAGTTGCGCGCAGAAGTTTAATGTTGTAGTCATTGTTCCTTCCTTTGAAAGATTATCTTTCTGGGCAGATGCGCAGCCGGCACAAATATTATCTTCACGCGATAAAAACATTGAAAGTGGTGTTGCCCGGTTAAAGGGTGATACAATTGTAGGCTTAACGATTCTTGTGAATAAATACGATGGTATTGATCTACCAGATGAAGCCTGCCGAATTCTTGTGGTTGATGGACTTCCAATGATGCGTAGTGAGTATGATATTGCCATCCAAGGTATGAATCCAAACGACAAACAAATTTGTCGGGAGCAAATTCAAAAAATTGAGCAAGGTATGGGACGAGGTGTTCGCTCTAATAACGACTACTGCGTTGTGGTTTTTATGGGAGACAAATTGGCGGACGCAATCGTTAATCAACATGGCGATCAGTTTTTTAGTCCGGCAACATATGAGCAGTTGAACCTATCACGGCAGCTATGGGAGCAGCTTATGGAAACAGGCAAAAAACCTGATGTTAACGAAGTATTCTCCCTTGCTAAACATACATTAGAACGTAATCCTGAATGGATTACTGCGAGTAAATCTATTCTATCTGCTGTCGAATACACAAAAGCAGCAAATGTAGATTCGTTAGTTGTGGCCATGAGGAATGCTTTTGAGCGTGAATGTCTCGAACGGTATGATGAAGCGTTTGCAATTATTGAAGCTGAAAAAAACATAACTGATGACCCTAAGGCAAAGGGACTCCTTATGCAGTACATGGCTGAATATAAAAACTTTACAAATCCCGCGCAAGCACAGGAACTACTTCTGTCTGCGAGAAATCTTAACTCAATGGTTCTGAAACCGATAAGAGGTATACAATTTGAAAAGCTACAATGCTCTCCTAATGGACAAGCTGCGTATGCAATAAAATATATGACAGATAACGGATTAAAAGGAAACGATTATACGCTTCATGTTTGCTCAGTTTTAGACAGTCTAATATTTTCAGACAACCCAGCAAGCCGTTTTGAACAAGCCTTGAAAGATACTGCTTCTATTATCGGTATATGCTCTTCTCGCCCAGAAGAAGAGTATGGTGGCGTTGCTCCAGACAATCTTTTAGCACTTGGCAATTCAGAATATGCTATCATTGAGTGCAAAAGTCGAACAACAACCGAAGCGATTTCTAAACACGATTGCAATCAGCTTCTTGGTTCAGTACAGTGGTTCAAGAATCATTATATTGATAGTAATTTGACATATTATCCCATAATGATCCATAATAGCAGCGAGTTTGGAACAGCGGCTTCACCAAGCAATGATATTCGGATAATGACACCAATTCTGCTCAATAACTTTTGTATTTCCGTTAGAAGATTTGCTGAAGCGATAATCCAAAACGATGTGGTAGGAAAAATAAATGAAGTGGAAAAGCTTTTGAATCAATTGAAATTGAATGGCAAGCAAATTATTGAGGCGTACACACAACCATTTACGAAGAGAAGTTAAGAACTGAGTAAAAACAGCCCATATGTGCCGATAATACACGGTACATATGGGCTGTTTTCAAAATAACTATTTTGTCCTTAAATCACGTCGTCTTGCGCGGATTGCGGTCATAAGTTGCACTACAACATCAACCATCCGAACAGCGCCATTGAATATTTCAACTGTTCCAATTATCGCGGAAATCGTGGCACTTGCAATGAAACGCATTATGTCCGTGCTGATTCTCTGGAACAGGTGGTACTTCTGGAACTCAATCGTATGACGAGCTACCTGAAGGACAATGAAGAAGAGTTTGCCGAACTGCTTGCCCAAAAAACCGCGCAGGACTATGACCGGGAAAAAAGATACCGCCAGCAAAAGCTGAATGGGTTGAAGGCCCGATACAACGAGGTCGATATGCTCTTTGAAAAGACATACGAGGATAATGTCAGCGGGAAGCTTTCGGACGAACGGTTTATGAAGCTGTCTCAGAAATATGACGAGGAGCAGCAGACACTCAAAAAAGAAATCGCAGAGCTGGAAAGCGTCCGCGATAAAGAGGACAGCCGTATTTACTCGAAGAATCAGTTTTTGAAAGCCGTGCGCAGGTTTATGGAGATGAAAACGCTGACGCCCACCATGCTCCACGAACTTATTGAACGCATTGATGTCTATCACATTCAGGGGACGGGGAAAAACAGAACGCAGCAGCTTGTGATTCACTACAAGTTTATCGGTGTTTTGAATGTACCCAAAGTCACAGCCTTTACCGACAATGTTGTGCTGGGCAGTCGGCAGGGCGTGGAAATTGAATATCTGTTTGGAAAAGCCGGATAACGAGAAAAGGAGCAGCCCTTTCGAACTACTCCTTTACGTAGGAATGTTCAGTTGCGTTATGAACATTCAAACTGGTGCCGGTGGCCGGACTCGAACCGGCACGCCATCGCTGGCGGTGGATTTTGAGTCCACTACGTCTGCCAATTCCATCACACCGGCGTTCATATTTTTAAGCCTTACTCCCAATGTTCTCTTTGAGAAATTGGAGAGATATCATGGGGATATTAAAACCAAATAAATAATAAGAGTCAAAGCTCTTAATAAGTCAAAAATTTTCACCACTATGGCATAAAACAGTGAACTCAATTTTTAAGCCCACTATATTCGCCAATCCCATCACCCCTGCATTGGAGCTTTAAGCCTCGCTATACACTCGGTTAAAGACACCAACATATTTAGTAGACTGTCGTTAATTCTACCATACTATTTTTGGTATTGCAATAGCACTTTAGCTTATAAATTTATCTAAATTATAGGATTGTCAAACATGTTGGACAGTATAGGCACACAGGAAAGCGTTAAGTGAGCTATACTGTAAAGGGCGCATAGGGCGGTTATCGAAGTCGGTAGGGAGTCTCGTCGTAAAAACGGCGCTGGTCTTCGTGATGGCTGCGTTCTACCTTGCCATTGTGGCGGAGCGTATAGGGGCGAATTAGCTTATGGCGATGCCTAAAATCGGCAGCCGTTTTTTCAAAGAGCGAAACCAGTTCCAGGTTTGACTGAGTGAAACGGTTGGTGAACTCAGAGCCGTTATCAGTTTGCATACACTCGATGGCTACCCCTTTTTCTTGAAGAAAGCAACGGTTTTCAACAGAAGGCCGGAGGAGGAAAAGGTGTTTTGCTCCTCGTAAGCCGCCAGGTATCGCATCCTTGAAAACTCATCGATTCCGGTATACTGAAACAGTCTTTGTCCATTGGGGTGGCAGGAACGCGGAACAACCTTTACGTCAATCTATACACGCTGCCCAGTATAGATCGTTTGCTCGTAAGGCTTGGGCTTATACGATGGCTTCTTAGACCGTTGCGGTAAGGCACCCATGCGCTTGAGTCCCCCGGTACAAGCGGCTTTAGCCCCGTTCCCCCAACTTACATCACAGGTCGATTGAACCCAGTTTTGGATTCCTGCGCCGCATATCCCGGATTAGCTTTAATTTGGCCTCGGTATGTTGATTAGGATGGGAATGGGGCATCTGGAGCGACCGGCCAGCGACTCAGTGATTCCGTCATATCTGGGCAGTCTGAAATAGATGGAGGAACGCGGCCGGTTATACTTCTAGGATGCTCTGGCTACACCATATTTCTGAGCGTAGTATATTAGGGATTGCCTGTACTTCATGTTCTGTGTTACAGTCATCATGAGGGATGTACTTCCTTTCGGCTATCCTTAAGTTCTAGCAAACTCACAATAACCGATTTGTGCGATCCTTCTCTCTTCTCCCTAATGTACAATTTGCATTGTAGTCCGACAAAAAACAGATCAAATAATATAAGAAAATGTTGACAAATCAAAATTAATTTTATATAATTTAACTACTATGCGTAGTGAGGTGGTTGTATGAAGAATATAACGGATAGCGAACGCGTAATAATGGATATTTTATGGGAAGAATCCCCTCTACCAGCTGCTGAAATAATAAGGCGGGCTCGCAAGACAGAGCCATGGGCGGATAATACGGTAAGGACATTTCTGACTCGCTTAAGCGAAAAGGGGATGGTTCGTATTGACAAGGGGGACGTCAACCTCTATTCTGCCTCCGTCTCATTTGAACAGGCCGGTTTAAGCATGGCTAAGGCGACGTTGAAAAAGATGTTCAATGGATCGATCAATAAATTGATGGTCAGTTTTATTGACAACAATGAGGTGTCAAAAGAGGAATTGGATGAGCTGAGGAGCCTGCTGAATCAGAGAAAGTGAGGCTGCTATGGGATTCGTTTATGGATGTATTGCCATATCGTTGATCTGCGGCGCGTTTGTTCTGCTTGTGCTGCTCTGCAGGAGGATGCTTCGTAAGGCGCCCTCCTATTGGCGTGTAACCGCATGGCTTTTAATAATGCTGAGGCTTGCCGTGCCCGTAGTAACAACATCTTCCATAAGCGTTCTATCACTCATATTTGACAACAAACCGGAAATTGAATCCACCATTCTTAACTATTATCCAATAGACGAGTTAAGCGTAAGCGAACAACTGGATCAATATGATAATGTAACCCTCCCTGCCGGAACGGTTTTAACCGATATTGCTGAAAAGTCCGTAAAACCGATTGAATTGAATCCTGAGTTTGTTGCATTGTTCGTATGGGGGACGGGCGCGGCCATAGTATTATTAAGTTTCTTTTTAACTTCTATAAGGTTTAGGAAGTACTCCTCAATCACTCCTTGTGATGATTCGCGTATAAATGGGATAATAGCTGAGGAATGCAAGAATAAAAACGTCAGATGTTCAGCCTTTTGGGTGTCGCGAAGCTGTACGTTCGCCCTCTATGGACTATTTAGGCCGCGTATATTGATCTCTAGAGATATGGCGCACTGCACGGATGCGCAGCTGCGCTTTGCAATCCAGCACGAGATTGCTCATATAAAGCGGAAAGATATTCTGTTTTTAAGGCTTCTAATGCTTGTCCAGGCGATTCATTGGTTTAATCCTCTTATATGGCTCATGGGTAAATACGTAAGGGAGGACATTGAGCTTTGCGCTGATGCGGATGCAATCAGGGATATTCCGGTTTATACAAGGCTTGACTATGGGCGCGCCCTTATTGACATGTGTGCGCAGGCAAACGCAAAGTATTCTCCGACCGCAGCCATGTTTGGAAGCAGCATTAACCTTCGCAACAGGGTGGCAATGATCGCAAACTTTCAGCCGAAGCGGTATTTTATAAATTTTATACTTGCACTCACCATGACGTTAACAATAGTTTCATTTACTACAATGCCATCACCAGTAAAGGCGGCAGAAACGGAAAATGGGCATACGGGGTCAAGCGGTGCTTTAGACGATACAAGTTTTGAATCCGAGCTGAAAAATCTTTATCTGGGCGCTATTTCTGATCAAGGCGATATTAAGTACAACTATGATATGAACTATATAATGCAGAATATGGACGACTTTACGGTCCTTAGCAAATCGGGTATGGGAAGCAGATTGAAGGTCTATCAGGAGCACATGTTTTCCGCCTCATATCCAGGCAATGGACTATTGTTCAGCGTAGAAACCGATTATGTAGAGCATGTCTCTTCCTATTTTACAAAACCTACTGCCAATGCTAAGGCCATGACAAAGCCAATCAACATAAACCCCGCTGATGTAACCAGTTGGGATAAGGAAACATTGATGTCAATAAGTTCCGCTTATGAACGTTATTGCATTTATAGCGGACCTCTGCAAAACTCGGGGGAATCAATTGATACCTTAGTTAAAGACTTCATTTTTATCTTTGATGGAAACTATATATTAAAAGTCTCATACGGCAAAGCGCTAATTGATCTGCCGAATTCATCCGATGGAACCCTGTGGTTTGACAAGATGTCAAGCAAACACATTTCAGGAATTATCAATGAGGCGGAGATGATTGACTGGCTGGCGGAAATCGAACCCCCTTCATTCTCATATATTTATAATGGGCTTTATGGACGCTGCATTAAATTTGGCGTGATTGAATTTCTCGTCTATTAAGTTTTATTGGCTTATGCTTCTTAAAATAACCATTTTTGTCTAAACGCAACCAAAACTACACATCAATAACAAGCAGACCTCCTGCGCATAATACCTTACGAGATATATGTACGGAGGCTCTTTTATGGAATGGATCATCTGGATTGTTATTCAATGCGGCGTAATGCTGCTAATGAGCTGGTTTATCTTTAACAGGCAGCGTAAGGCCCTTGAATCTCCCAAGAAACCTGTAAAAAAAGAGAATTGCAATAAGGAATTGGCGGAGCTGAAAAGTTCCCGCAGCCGTTCTTTAAGCGTGCCTTTGACTGAGCTCTCCCGTCCTATGAGATTAGACGACATAGTTGGCCAAAGGGAAGGCATAAGGGCGCTGAGGGCGGCGATATGCGGGCCTAACCCACAGCATGTACTTATTTACGGACCTCCAGGCGTGGGGAAAACCTGTGCCGCCCGCCTTGTATTGGAGGAGGCAAAACATAGCGAATGTTCACCTTTCAATGAGCATTCCCAGTTCATAGAGGTTGACGCTACATGCGTTAGGTTTGACGAACGCGCTATCGCAGATCCGCTTATGGGCTCGGTTCATGACCCAATCTACCAGGGCGCGGGTTCATGGGGCTCGTTAGGCGTTCCACAGCCAAAACCCGGAGCGGTCAGCAGGGCTCACTGCGGCATACTGTTTTTAGATGAAATAGGCGAGCTGCATCCACTCCAGTTAAATAAGCTGCTGAAAGTGCTTGAGGACAGGCGAGTGTTCTTTGACAGCGCTTATTACACCCCTGACAACACCAATATTCCCCCTCATATTCACGATATCTTTCAAAACGGGCTTCCAGCGGATTTTCGTCTGGTAGGTGCGACGACCAGAGCGCCTGAGGAAATCCCAGCCGCCCTGCGTTCAAGATGCGTAGAGCTGTATTTCAGGGCGCTTAGCAATCAGGAACTAGAACACATTGTCCATGGCGCGTCCATTCGCATGGGCTATGATATTGACGACGAAGCTGTTAGCTGCTGTGCTGGATATTCAAGTTCAGGACGGGAGGCCGTTAATATGCTTCAGTTAGCAGGAGGATCCGCATATATGGATGGCAGATCAAAAATAACACAAAGCGATATAAAATGGGTCGCTCAGACATGCAGATATTCGTGGCATACCGCCGGACATATACCTGAAACCTCCCCTATCGGTACGGCATACGGGATGGGCGTAAGCGCGGACCTTACGCACGGCTTCGTTATGGAAATAGAATGCTCCGCAACCCCTGTTGAAAAGGGGATGGGGCGCGTAGAGATAATCGGGATGGCTGAGGAAGAAGAAATCGACTTGAGAACGCGCAAGCTGAGACGAAAAAGTACCGTAAGGGCGTCCGTTGAAAATGTAATCAGTACATTTTTAAAGCGCCTTGGCTCGGACTGCAGGAATTTTGACATCAGGTTCAACATACCCGGCGGAATGCCCGTGGATGGCCCCAGCGCCGGAATAGCGTTTGCAGTGGCGCTTATGAGCGCGCTTACCAATCGGCCGGCCGTTCCAAAGCTTGTGCTAACGGGTGAGATAACCATGAACGGCGAGGTGCGCCCAGTTGGAGGTGTTCAGGCCAAGGTGGAAGCGGCGGAAGAATCCGGAGCGCGCATTATAATCGTACCCCAGGATAATCTGGACGAGACGCTGGAGAAAAAAAGCTGCGTTCGTCCCGTTTCGGACATTAGCGAGGTGATGCGGGCAGCCTTTGGTATGGATATACATGCGCTTAGGCAATATAAAGAGGATGGCATTGCCCACACCGCTTAACGGCGGCCGGTCTTTAGCTTCGGGAAAGAAGGCTATTATGGAGAAGACTACCAGGTCACAGGACAAAGAGTTAAGGGAGATGCATCGAGTTTTAAAAAGCATAGCGTCTAAGCTTGACCGCGCCAATTTTTATGAATACATGCTTTATGTTCAGGATAAAAAGAGGATTATGCGCGTCAGCTTTTTGTCGGGCATTATGCGCGGTTTAGGCGGCGCGATAGGTTTTACGCTCTTGGGCGCCGTGGTTGTATACATTCTACAGAGAATTGCCGACAGTCATCTGCCAGGTATAGCCGAGTTTATAGCGGAACTGATAAATATAGTAAACAGCAAGCGGTCATGAATTATAAATCATGATCTGACAAATAATAATTTAATTAATCATTTGCGGAGGATATATGCAAAAGACACATTTCGGTTTGCGGAACGTATGGCTGGAACCGGCCGACATGGCGCGCCATGCCAGCTTGTCCGCAACCGTTCGCACGCGCAGGCGCAAAAAACGTGAAAAAGGTATTTTCCCCGCTCTTCACGGAGATATTAGGCAGCTTAACGGATTCTATAGGACGATAAGCGCGTATACAAGAGACGGCCGCGATCTTCCACCGTGCGCTGATTTGCTTTTGGATAGCTTTTATACGGTTGAAAAGACCATAGTGGCGCTTGAGGATTCAAAAAAAGCCCTTCAATCAATACGTCTTCCGGTTTGTGCGGAAAGCGAGAGGACTGGGCTTCCCCGAATATATATGCTTGCGGCAGATCTTGTCGGACATAGGAACGGGGCGATTGATGGAGAAATAATCGAGCAATATGTATCCGGTTTTCAATCCGTAGGACCATTAAGCATTCGCGAGCTGTCCCTTTTGCCGGACATGCTGAAGGTCGCTTTAATAAAACTGCTGGCCGAATTATCATATGAGTGCATGGCTACGATAAAGGACTGGCGCGCGGCAGACGATGCCGCAAACAGTCTGCTAAGGCCGCGTCCAGGCTCTGACAGGCAGATCTATTCCATAATAGAACGTCTTGACCCGGCTAACCACCCATCGTGCGTTGAAAAGCTTCATATGAGGCTGGTAGAGGCCGACGCCTTTTCGCTGTTCGACGCCATTAATATCCAGCTTAAGATGAGCGACACGGACCTTGACGCGGTTTTAAGCGCAGAAAGAGCAAGGCAGACAAAGAGCCGGCTGCTGGTTCAAAATATCATACACAGTTTAAGAACGCTTGAGGATTTAGATTTTGAATCCCTTTTTGAGCGTATGAGCTCCGTGGAAAAAATTCTGTCCGGAGACCAAGTATATGTATTAATGGACAGGCCGAGCAGGGCATATTACAGAAGTTGCATTGAGAGGATTGCTGATAAACTGGAGGCCGCCGAAGCGGCGATTGCAAGACGGGCGCTAGACCTTGCCTCCAAGGGCGATGGCAAGGCCTCCCATGTGGGGTATTATCTGCTTCCAGGCTATCCAGGGGAAGAAAATCTATATAGGAGTATTCGTCCCGATGTTAAACACCATAGGCTGAAGAATACGCAAAAACTGATTTTAATAACGGCTGTTCAAGTATTTATTGCTGCAATCCTCCTGATGCTTGCTTATACGGAGGATATCGTTTCGCTCTTATTCGCGCTCTCTCCCGCAATATATATTGCCATGCTTATCGTTGGCAGACTTTCTACAAAGTTTGTAAAGCCTAAGGCTATCCCCCGCCTTTCAATGGAATGCGGAATTGGCGAAGCTAACAGAACGCTTATTGCCGTACCAACCCTTATTACCAATGAAAGCAGTTTGAAATCGGCTATAGAAAAGCTTGAAACGCACTTTCTGGCAAATCCTCTGGATAACTGCTATTTTGCGCTTTTAAGCGATTTCCCCGACAGTCGCCAGGAGATTACTCCTGAGGAGGAAGCCATACTGGAAAAAGCGCGCAGCCTTATAGAGGGCCTAAATTCCAAATATCCGGCTGAAATCCCCATATTTTACTGTATGCACCGTTCGAGAACGATGAACTCCGCTGACGGTATCTGGATGGGTTACGAACGCAAGCGCGGCGCGATAGTTGAGCTTGTCCGATTGTTATGCACGGGTGATACAGGCAGCTTTAAACTTATGATACCTGAGCTTCCGGATAAAATACAATATTGCCTAACCCTTGACGCTGATACTTCCCTGCCGATGGAAACTTTAAAGGAGCTGATCGGAGCTGCCGCCCATCCATTGAACGCTCCGGTGATCAGCGAAGATATGGTGGTTGTCGACGGATATGGAGTTATGGCGCCACGTATGGAAACCACCGCGAAAAGCGCGGTTAAAACGCCATTTTCATCGATATGGTCAGCCGATTGCGGCGTATCCGCTTATACGTCCGGTGTATCCAACTTTTCACAGGATATATTCGGAACCGGTATATTCGGCGGAAAGGGCATATTTAATATCTCCGTATTTAAAGATACCCTTGACTATATAATACCTGATAATACTGTATTGAGCCATGACCTCCTCGAAGGGTGCTTTATGCGGGCCGGATTTTTAAATGATGTTATTCTATACGACTCAGAACCATCCACTTTGCTCTCGTGGTGGAAGAGACAGCATCGATGGATTCGCGGGGACTGGCAGCTGCTACCCTTTATGTTTAAAAGCACCAGGGATGCCGCCGGCTCCAAGGTAAAGAACCCTTTGGACACTACATCGCGGTATAAGATGGCGGATAATCTATCCCGCAGCCTTATGCTTCCGTATTTATTGGTTTCGCTTGGACTTGGACTAATCTTTTCAAAGTGGTGGGTTGTGATATTAAGCCTTGCCGCATTGCTTTTTGATATGGTTTCGGACCTTGTTGGCATCATTGCGGATTTTATAACCAACAGCGTGGAACGAGACTTTTCTGGCATGCTTAAGGACCGTGTACGTTCCTGGCTAAAACCGCTGATAAACCTGACAATACTTCCATTTTGCGCATATATCAGCATAGACGCGATAATAAGAAGCCTGTACAGGATGTTCATATCGCATAAAAGGATGCTCGAATGGCAGACGGCGGCGGATACTGAGTCAAGACGCAAAGGAAATATAACCGGTTATTACAGCCGAATGGCATCGTGCCCGATAGTTGGATTTTTAGCCGTGCTTGCAGCATTTTTGCCAGGTGCGTCTCCCCTATGTTTGCTGTTTGGATTGACCTGGCTTCTTTCCCCATTAATGGTATGCAAATTGGATAAGGCATATGATAAAAAGCCTTTAAGCGACGGGGACGTCGATGAGTTGATAAAGCTGGCACGGTGTACGTGGCGCTATTTTGACGAATTCTGTACTGTAGAAAACAACTACCGACAACTATCAGGAATCCCCTGCCAAGCCGTTGGTCAGGAATACGTCTCCCACCAATATTGGCATGGGGCTTATGGCTGTGCTAAGCGCATTTGACATGAAGCTTATTGATGAAGCCGACATGTGCACCAGGCTTGAAAATATGCTGAACACAATAGAGAGAATGGACAAGTGGCATGGTCACCTTTACAACTGGTATAACATACGCACTCTGAGTATAATCGAGCCTAAATATGTGTCTACGGTTGACAGCGGCAATCTTGTCGCCTGCTTTCTTACGCTTGGAAAGGCGATGTCTGAATTGGAGTCGCCCAGGGCTAATTTAATATCGAAAAGATGTTTTAAGCTTGCCAGGGAAACCGATTTTACCGCGTTATGCGATAAGCAGCGCAAGCTCATGCATATCGGTTATGATTTTTATGACGGAAAGCTATCGCCCTCAAGATATGACCTTCTTGCCTCAGAAGCCAGGTTAAGCGGCTTTGTCGCAATAGCGCTAGGCCAAATAAAAAAGGAATACTGGTTTAAACTGGGAAGGCTTCTGGTTGGCGCTGAGGGCGGACGGGCGCTTATATCCTGGAGCGGAACAATGTTTGAATACCTAATGCCCGTAATATTTACAGGAACTATAAAGGGCACGCTTTTAGGGGAAACCTGCTCAAATGTCGTAAATACTCAGATAAAGCATACAAAAGGAAAGATTCCATGGGGAATATCCGAATCAGGATACTACGCGTTTGACAGAAGCATGTTCTATCAATACCGTGCTTTTGGAATCCCAAAGCTTGGGTTATCTCCGACGCGCGAACCCGAATGCGTCATAGCACCTTATGCCACAATGCTTGCGCTGCTAACCGATCCCCAAGCGGCCTTAAAAAACATATATGATTTAATAAAGCTGGGCGCCTTGGGTGAATTCGGCTGTTACGAAGCATTGGATTTTACTAATGCGCGGCTTAGAAAAAACCGAAAGTATGAGATAGTAAAGAGCTATATGGCTCACCACCAGGGAATGAGCCTATGCTCATTCAATAATGTCGTAAACGACAATATATTGAAAAGACGCTTCATGGGCGTCCCGGAGGTAAAGGCGGCCGAACTGCTGTTAGAAGAAAAGCGCCCCAAGATGTCTGTAGTGCTTAAAACATTCGAGAGCGCAGTCTATCGCAAAAGAAATAAAAGGAATGATGAATCAACCTCTGTTCGCCAAATATCGCCAAACCATATTGACCCAAAGACCCAGGTGCTGTCAAACGGAAACTATAGTGTACTTCTGGCGGAAAATGGTATGGGCTTTTCAAAATGCAATGATATCATGCTTAACCGTTGGCGCAATGATCCGCTTCGCTCTGATTCAGGAGTACACTTTCTTATTAGGGATGGAGCTTCGGTCTGGTCGCCCGCGCTCCTGCCTGTCAATGGCGCTGCCTCAAACTATTGTACGGTTTATGAACCGCATAAGGCGGCATTTTCTTCAAATAATGAAGATCTGTCGGCGGCGG
>OGYB01000590.1_pt1 | contig 22269 bp, 17 predicted proteins | sample 1576421 | NCBI WGS metagenome assembly OGYB01 (sample SAMEA3541577, study PRJEB24748) | human gut metagenome | biome: human gut; feature: human-associated habitat; material: faeces | place: China | collected 2012
AGCATATATCAAGTAAAAAAATCCCCTCAGCCGTCAAAGAGGACCAAAGAGACCTCCACCCCGCCGTTTTCCCTCAAAAAGTCCATGATGGATTCTTCGGCTACGCGCAGCGCCTCGTCCTTCGGGTAACCGAAGATGCCGGCGGAGATGAGCGGAAAGGCCACGGAGCGGCAGCCGTTTTCCTTCGCAAGCTTCAGCGAGCTTTTATAGCAGGAGGCGAGCAGTTTCGCCTCTCCCGCGCCGCCGCCGTACCATACAGGTCCGGCGGTGTGGATTATATATTTCGCCGGCAGCGCGAAGGCCTGGGTGATGACGGCGCTGCCGGTGGCGACGCCGCCGATGGCTTCGCAGGCGCGCGCGAGCTTATCCGCTCCGGCCGCCGCGAATATCGCGCCGCAGACGCCGCCGCCGGCGAGCAGCCGCGTGTTAGCCGCGTTGACGATCGCGTCGGCCTCCGCCTTCGTAATATCTCCGTGGATTATCTTAAATGCCATAAAAAGCACTCCTTTCGCGGGATGTCCTCATAATTTTAACAGAAAAAAGGCGGCCGCGCCTTTTTATGTACCGAACTATTTCAAGAAACGGAGAGCCGCTGCCGCCGGCTTTTGCATTATAATTAGCCTATAAAACCATAAAGGCGTGAACATATTGCATTTTTCGTATACGGAAGCGGAGCTCGACCATCTGAAAAAGAAGGATAAAAAATTGGCGGCGGCGATCGGAGAGATAGGGGCGCTCACAGGATGGCATGTGGAGCCGGATATCTTTTCCGCACTCGTCCATCATATCGCGGGACAGCAAATTTCGACACAGGCGCAACGAACAGTATGGGGCCGGATCAGCGCGGGGATAAAAGAGGTGACGCCGGAGAATGTCCGCAGCGCCGGCGTGGAAAAGATGCAGAGCTTCGGCATCTCGTTCAGAAAGGCCGAGTATATTACGGAGCTCGCGCAAAAGACCGCGTCCGGCGAGTTTGACCCCGCCGCGCTGTGGGAAATGGATGACGAGGATGTGATAAAAGAGCTCTGCGCCCTCCGCGGCATCGGGAGGTGGACCGCGGAGATGCTGCTTATCTTCTCCATGCAGCGGCGCGACGTGCTGAGCTTCGGGGACTTCGGCATCCGCCGCGGGTTGAGGATGCTATACCGCCACAAGGAGATAACGCCGGAGCTGTTTGAACGATATCGCAAACGCTATTCGCCATGCGGCAGCCTCGCGAGCCTCTATCTCTGGGAGATCGCCGGCGGCGCGATCCCCGGGATGACCGACCGCGCGCCTAAAACGGCCGAGAAAAAGGGAGCCGCCGCGCGGTAGAGGCCGCCTCCCGGCATCAGCATTGATCCCACGCCCGCGCCGCAAAACGGCGGCTAGTCTTCTTCGCCTCCGCCCTCCAGGAGTTCGAATATCCGTTCGGTCATCTCTCCGTATCCCGGCGCGGAACGGTGACGGGGGCGTTCAAATCCTACCTCGATATTTTCCAGCACGCGACCGGGATGCGACGTCATGACGACGATCCTGTCGGCCAGGAAAATTGCCTCGTCGACACTGTGCGTGACAAAGACGACCGTCTTCCTGTCCATCTCCCATATACGCAACAGCTCTTTCTGGAGCAGCACCCTCGTGTGCGCGTCAAGCGCCCCGAAGGGCTCGTCCATGAGCAGCACGTCTGGATCGTTCGCAAGGGCCCGCGCGATCGCCGCGCGCTGGCGCATACCGCCTGAAAGTTCGTGCGGCTTTGCGTCGGCAAACCTCTCGAGACCGACGCGGGACAGATAGTCCATCGCCAATTCCCGCCGCTCCTTTTTGCCCATCCCGGAGAATTCCGGACCCAGCGCCACGTTTTCCGCAACGGTACGCCAGGGCAGCAGCGAATATTCCTGAAAAACCATGCCGCGCTCTTTTCCCGGACCCGTAATGGCGGCTCCTTTATACAGCACCTCGCCCTCCGACGCCCTCTCAAGCCCGGCGACGATGCGCAGCCAGGTAGATTTTCCGCAGCCGGACGGGCCGAGCAGGCAGACAAATTCTTTGCCGGCCACCGCTATATCGGCCCCGTCGAGCGCCAAGACGCGCTTTCCCCTGTCGAGGACGAACTCCTTGCGTACCCCTCTGGTCTCTATGAGCGGATTCATCGCGACAGCCTCTGCCAGGAGAAGAACCTGCCCTCAAAATAACGAAACGCCGCGTCGATGGCGAGCCCCATCGCCCCGATGCTTATCATGCCCGCCATGACGATGTCGGTGCGGGCCACCGTGTAGGCGTGCGTTATCACATAGCCGATCCCGGATATGCTTCCGGGCATCATTTCGGCGGCAACGAGGCACATCCAGGCAACGCCGAGGCCGAGGCGCATCCCCGTGACGATCGACGGGGCGGCGGCCGGCAGCAGTATCTTAACGAAAATATCGCGTTCGGACGCTCCCAGCACGCGGGCGGAGTCGACGAGTGTCGTCCTCACGCTTTCGACGCCGTGAATCGTATTGAGCAGTATCGGGAAGAATGCGCCGATAAAGATGATGATGAGCATGGAAAATTTTATATTGTTGAAAAAGACATACCATTCCCCCTCTTCAATCCCAAGCATGGTGGCAAAGCTCGCGACGCCGAACCAGGCCAGGATCAGCGGTATCCAGGCGAGCGGCGGCATCGGGCGCAGCATTTCGACGAGCGCGCCCATGAACCTGTTGACTGTTTTGTAGTGTCCCATAAGTATTCCGAGCGGCAGCGCGAGCGCCAGCCCCGCAAAGTAGCCGCAGAGGACGCGCATCGTGCTCATCCCCAGATTCTGCATCATGGAGCCGAGACGCAGGATGTCCTCGTTGGGACGCAGGAACAGCCCCCACACCTGCGGCACCGTCGGCAGCACGACGTCGTTTTCAAGCTTGACCGCCGCATACTGCCAAAGAATGAGGACGAGCAGCGGCGCCGCCGCGGGAAGCAGTATCCTGTATGAAAATGATTTCATCATTACCTCCGGTCTTTTTCAAGGGGACGCGCCGCCAAGCCGGCGCGCGTCCCCCTTACTGTCTTATTTCTCCACCTGCGTGAAGCGGAAGTCAAAAACTTCGTTCTTTACCTCGCTGAGCTTTTTGTCTTTGAGTTTGCCGGTGAGCTGGCCGAGACGATTCAGCATTTCAGGATACAGCGCGGCGTTCTTCAGCCACGTCTTTGTCACTTTAGTCGAGAACTCCATCTCCGCCCGCGCGATCACCTCCGGCTCAAGGCCGAGCCAGTTGGCGGCCTCGGCGGCGGCCTCCTTTTTATTTTTCTGGCACCATTCGCTGGAGACGGTGAGAAGGCGCACGTAGGCCTTCACAGCCTCGGGATACTTCTCCACGACCTCTTCGCGCCCCGCGATGCAGCAGCAGGGAAAGCTCTCCCAGGCACCCGCCGGCGGCAGCTCTTTCATCTGGAGGACGATATGTCCCTGTTTCTTCGCCTCGACGACTTCGGGCGTCGGCGCCGGGGCCACGGCGAATTCAACCTGCTTCGCGACCATCGCGGGAATGACGTTCGCCACGCCCTTAAGGTCGATCATGAGGATGTCCGCGTCGGCTTTCGCAGCGTTGGCGTCGCCGGTGATCTTCAGGCCGGCCTTGTCCATCGCGCCCTCAAAGACGATCTTCGGCGCGCTCGTTGGCGAGTGATAGCCCACGGTGACGGGTTTTTTCGACTTTTTCACATACTCCTGGAAAGCCTTCCAGCTCCTGACGTCGATATCGTTCCTCGCCACCATCGCGATCGCATCGGCCTGAAGAGGGGCGAGTACCTTGATCTTCGTGCCGCGGTCGATGCCGGAGAGCATCGCGGGGAAGGAGTTGGTGGTAAGGTCAAGATGATCCTGCGCGAAGAGCGAGGTCGCTTCGGAGCCGCTCTTGGTCACGATGACGTTGAGGCGGGCGACCTTTTTGCCGTCGGCGTAAAGGTCGAATTTTTCTCTCTCGACAACGGGTTTGAGCCAGACGCCGGATTCTTTGAATTTCTCACCGCGCGCCATCGCGACCATAAAGGCCTCCTGGTGCGTCGTTATCCCGTAACTGGCGCGCAGCGTGGGAACATCTGCGGCAAATGACGGCAGGCCGTAGAAAGAGAACAGGACGGTGATCAGTAAAACGGCAAAAAATTTTTTCATAAGATATTACACTCCCTGAAATCAGAATATTATCCAACTATACGCAGCACGGCCCTGCGGGCCGCCGATGCGGAACTGTGGGAAAACATAATGGGAATATTACAGGATAAAGCAGGGCCTATATCTGAAAGAGAGAAGGCTTTGTGATATCCATGCAATAATGCACCACGTGCACCGCGCATAACGCGCCGCCTCAAAGCACAGTCATCAACATGGACTCACCCGCCTCTCATAAAAGTCGCAAACCGACAGAAATAATAACTTTATTTTAACGCGTTGTCCATCGCCGTACTTTATGCCGCTGCATAATTTTGTTTTATCCGGCAATATGCCGGATATACGTTTTAAAATCCGCTTAACGTGATAGAATTATTTTGTCTCTCGCGGCATCGGAGAGAACGGATGGATAGTGCGTACAGGCAGATATTTGAACGAGCGTCATAAGGTGGTATTTGATTTGGATAGAGATACAGAGAACAAAAGATCGGCGGCAAGGAAGTGGATGATCGGCGTGGCAATCTTCCTCGCCATGATCGCGGCGGGGGGTTTGGCCCTGTCGCAGATGAATTTCCTTGGCGAATTCGTGCAGGCTAAGGTCAAGGAGGCCGCGGAGAAGCAGCTGAACCTTGACGTTTCGATGTCTCCGCTCCAGGGAAACCCCGTTACCGGTTTCACCGCCTCCAACGTCGAGATTTCCCGCTCCGGCGACAGGCTGCTTTACATCAGGAATATCGGCGTGGACATCTCGCTGCCGAGCGTGCTCTCCGGCAGCCCGCGCGTCTCGCTTATCGGCCTGGACGGCGTGGACACCTCGCTCAAGGCGCTGCGGGATCTGATGCCCAAATCTGAAAAAAAATCCGACGAACCGGTCGATATCCCCATCGACGCCGTCATGATCAGCGACAGCACGCTGAGGACGGAGTGGGGCACGGTCAGTTTCAAGCCAAGCCACATCTATATCAAAAATTCAATGAACTATGACTTCGACGTCACCGGCGCCGTCGAAAGCAAAGACTTTTCCGTCAAGGGCTCGATCGGAAAATCCGCCGGCGTGTGGCGCGCGGATAAGTTCTCCGTCGGCCTGGAAGAGGGCAGCCTATCCCTCTCCGGCGCGCTCTACCCCTCTATGGATATGCAGATATCCCTGCGGACGCTGAACCTCACAACGGTGGCGGACCTTGTCCCGGCGTTTGAAAAATACGGCGTGCGCGGGGTGCTCTCCGGCAGCGCGAAGATATCCGGCAGCGGCAGGGATATCGTCACCGAGGGCAGCGGCAGCCTCCATAACGCCGTCTTCCGCGGCATCCCGTTCGAGGAGGTGCAGACGAAGTGGAACTGCCGCCCCGGCGAGATCAGCGTCCAGGTAGGACAGGGAAAGGTATTCGGCTCGACCCTCTCCGGCAATTTCAGTCTGAACACGGCCTCGGCGGACAGCTATCTTACACTCAGCCTCGACGTCAAAAACCTGAAATTCGCCGACTGGACGGAGCAGTTTGAAAAAGAGACAAACGGCAGGGCGCTCTTCCTCAAGGGAGGCATCTCCTCTCTGAACGCGGACGTCAAAGGACCGCTCAACGCCCTCGTCGGGCGCATCGATATGGCGCCGTCAAACCTGAGCTACAAGGAGATATCCCTCGAAGGGCTTCAGGGCGGCGTCGTCTTCAACGGACAGCCAGCCGGAGAGCTGAATATGACCGCGGCCTCCGGAGGCAGGAAACTCGCTCTCAAGGGCAGGCTCAGCTTCGGGGAAAAGGTGCCGACTGACCTCACCTTCTCGACAGAGGGGCTGCCGGTTGAAAATATATTGAAGAGCCTGCCTCAGACGGAAAAGATAAAGGCTGCCGGCAGCGTGTCGCTGAAGGGAAGCTGCAAGGGCCCCGCCGGCCGCTGGGTGATCGGCGTGGAGGCGTCTTCGCCGCAGATCGCCGCCGAAAAGATAGGGAATGTCTCCGATATAAGCCTCTCGGCCGTATACGGCATGGGAGACAAAAAGGTCTCGCTGCTCAAATCATCGGCGGAGTGGAACGGCGCGCGGCTCACGGCAAAAGGCGCGGCCTCCTTCGCCGCCTCGGCCGACAAAAAGCTCGACTTCAGCGGTACCTTCCGCAGCGTGGACGCCAAACGCCTTTATACGCTGCTGCCGGTCCTGAAGACGCTGGAGGTCGAGGGCGTCGCGTCGGGAGGCTGGAACCTTGCCGGTCCCGCGAAGTCACCCGTCGTCAGGGCCGACGTCAATACCGGGGCCGCGCGTTTCCGCGACCTGCCCCTGGCTAAGCTCAATATGGGTATCGAATACTCGGGGAATATGCTGCGCATGGACCCGATCAACGTACAGGCCGGCGGCGGAAGCGGCGCACTGGCCTGCAATGTGGCCCTTCCCGCAAAACAGGCCGACGGCACGCGGAACGCCGCTTCGTGGAAGTTGAGCGGAAAGGTCTCCCGCGTCGACTTTTCGATAATCAACGGGCTGCTTAAAGCAGGCGAAGATATCGGCGGCGAGGTCTCAGGATCGGTTACCGCCGGTTCGGCGGCGGGAGGCGGCCTCGATTGGGGCTTCAGCTTCACGGGAGACAACGTACACTGGCGCAGCTTCAAGGTTCAAAAGTTAAACGGGGCGATCGAAGGGACTCCGCGGGAGATCCTGATCAAAAAGGCGGACGGCATATTCCTCAACGGACAGACGACCGGCAAAGGCAGGATAGAGATGCCCAAAGCGGGAGAACCCTTCGCGAGTGCGAAACTGGAGATCGACGCCTCGGTCAAAAAGCTGAACATCTATGAACTGCTGCGCAGGCACCTGCCGGCGGTACGCTCCGTACAGGGGCTGATAGAAACGGAGGTAAAGGTATCCGGTACGGTGGGCGACCCGAAATTTGACGGCTCCGGGCGCATCGCCCCGCTCCGTTACCGCGGCTTCATGCTGCCGATGATGGATGTCAAATACCACGGCTCGCTGAAAGACGTCGTCATCAGCGAGGCTTACGCGTTGCTGCGCGACGGGACATTCAAGGCCTACGGCCATTTCTACGAAAACGGGGACGACTGGCACGGCAAGTTCAACATCAAAGGGGAAAAGATAGACATGCGCCAGTTCGGCGCTTATCTGCCCGAGACTTTCCGCTCGCGTTTCGGCGGCACGGCCGATTTCTCGATGAACGGCGAAGGCAAACTCTCCGAGCTTACCGGCACCGGTATCTTCTCCGCGCCCAATATGAGGATCATGGGAATACGCTTCGAAAATGTTAAAGCGCCTTTCTTCGTCTCAAAGAACTTCATGATGATAGAAGACCTCAACGCCGCAACGAACGGGGGAACGCTGACGGGAGGCGTCGGCTTCGACCTCAAGAAAAGCGAATGGGGCGGCAACCTCACGGTAATGAGCGCGGACGTGCAGACGCTCGTCAAACAGGCCGCTCCCAAAATAAAAGGGACGATATCGGGCCGCGGCGACCTCAAGATACGCGGCGGCGGAGAGACGGGGCGCGCCTCGACGATCAAGGCCGGCGGCGCGATCTATCTCCATAACGGAGAGCTGACAAGTTTCGACGTCATCGAAACGGCGAAAAAATTCACCGGCGGCAAGCCGCTGCGCTTCAGTTCGGTACAGGCGACCTTCACCTACGACGGCGGAGATCTCAACATCCTCCCCGGGAGCCAGGCGACCGCGCCCAAGAACGACCCGCTCTACCGCTACGTGATGCTGGACGGCTATATCAGCCGCAAAGAGGACGTCCGCCTCTTCGCGATGGGAAAGGTCAATATCCGCGCGCTGAACTCGCTGATCGGAGCCTTCCAGGGACTGGTATCGGCCGGCGTCGACCTGGCCTCGGGACAGCTTGACAAGGGCGAGGTGATCCAAAACGTGCTCGGCGGCGTTCTCTCCGGATTCGCGAAGAATGAGTTCCGTTTTGTGACGATGAATATCGGCGGGACGATAAAGGACCCCAATTTTTATAACGTAAAGGTGCAGCAGGCCGTGCGCCAGAAATCCGCGAAGGATTCGATACCGACGAGCAACAGCGATCCGGACGAAAAAAGCCTCACGCAGGAGGGCAATACGACCTTCCGGTTCAAGTTTGAGATACCGGTCGGCCCCGGCAACGGCGGCTCTCAGGGCGACGCCAAGGGACAGGTCTTCGAGCAGACGCTTGAAAACCTTCTCAAAAACGTCGACTTCGGTATATGACGATGGGAGAGATAACGCTCGTCCTCGGCGGCGCGAGAAGCGGCAAGAGCACATTCGCCGAAGAACTCGCGCTGAGCCGGAAAGAGCATGTAACATACCTCGCGACCGCGGACTGCCGGGACGGGGAGATGAAAAAACGCATAGAGATACACAAGAGCCGCAGGCCCTCCTCATGGAGCACCTGGGAGGGCGGTCCGCGCGAACTGCCGTGCGCCGTCGCCGCGGCCTCCGGCCTGCTGCTGCTGGATTGCCTGACGATGTGGCTGACACGCCTCTTTCTGGCCTATCCCGAATCCGAGGGCGACGACGAATCGGCCTGGTTTAAATGCGAGGGCGAAATAGCCGCTCTCGCGAAAGGGCTTTGCGAAAGCGTCAGAGAGGATTCGTCGCTTATAATAGTGAGCAACGAGGTCGGCTTCGGGCTTGTGCCCCCATACCTGATGGGACGCCGTTTCCGCGATATGCAGGGACGCATGAACCAGCTCTGCGCCGGGTACGCGAGCAATGTCGCGCTCGTGGTCGCGGGCTGCCCGCTCTGGATAAAGGGAGGCCCGGACCGGCCTTAGAGCTTTATTGCGCCGGCACGCCCAACGCCGGTTATAATCATATTGTAACAAACCGCTTCTCCGGTCCATGCGCCGGGCGCGGCGTAAAAACGGAATTATTATGGATGGTGAACCCAATGGATGACTATCGCGAAAAACTACGGGAATATTCGGAGAGGCTTGACGCGGAGCTTCACGACAGGGGCTTCAAGAGGGATCTCGCGGCGCGCTTTGTCGTCGTCTGGACGCTGCTTTCGCGCATCCCGCTGCCTAAAGAGTGGTGGCCGGAGACGGTCCCCGCGGGGAACCGCGCGCTCGCTCTCGCGCCGCTTGCCGGCGGCCTGCTCGGACTGCTGACGGGGCTCGCGGTATCCGCCGCCTCGTCACTGGGGCTCAACGCGGCGGCAAGCGCCTGGGTCGGCGCGGCCTTTTATTTCCTCATCGGCTGGGCGCTCCACCTGGACGGCTGGGGGGATCTGTGGGACGGCGTCGGCTCCGGCCGCACCGGCGACGGGCTGCGCGAGGTGATGAAGGACAGCCGCCTCGGCTCCTTCGGCGGCGCTTCGCTGATAATCGCCTTCGGCCTCTGGACCTCGCTGCTCGCCACGGTCGCTCCCGATATGCGGCTTGCCGCCTGCGTCACTTCGGCGGCGGCGGCGCGATTTGCGGAAAACGTGGCCGCCTTTTTTGGAAAATATCCCTGGGAGTACGGAATGGGCAAAGGCTGGGTGGACACCTTCACCTCCTATGACCTGTTCATCTCGGCGCTCTGCCTCGTCGTGTTCCTGCCCGTCTCGATATTCCATTTCGCCGTCTGCATCGCGGTATCGGCGGCCATCGGCTTCGGGCTCGCCCTGCACATGAACCGCCGCCTCGGCGGCGTGAACGGCGACGTGATGGGCGCGGCGGCGGTAGCGGCGGAGCTCGCTTCGCTGGCGGTGTGGGCGGCGCTATGACGACTCCCAAGCTCATCGCGCTCGATATGGACGGTACGATGCTCAACGGCGACAGTAGCTTGACCCGGCGCACCAAAGAGGCGCTGCGCGCGGCGCAGGAGAGCGGCATCAGGGTCGTCGCGGCGACGGGCCGCATGTACCCCTCCGCGATGATACATATTCGCGACATCGGCATCGAAAGCACCTCCATCTTCTACAACGGCGCGCTGATACGCGACCCGGTATCAGGCGAGACCATTTATGAGAAAAACCTGGGCAGAGAGCTCACGAAAGAGATACTGGACTTCTTCAGAAAACGCGGATGGTATGTGCAGATATACTCCGGCGACAGGCTCCTCGTCAAAGACCGCTCGGACGAACGCTGCAAATACTATGAAAACATCTGCGGACTTAAGGCTGTCGGGCTCGGAGACGGCTTCTGGGAGTGCGGCCTTGACTCCGCAAAGCTGCTCGGCATCTCCTTCGACGTTCCTGAGTTCGAGCGAATGTGCGCCGAGGTCCGGCAGGGGTTCGGGGAAAGGATATACCAGGCCACCTCGTGGGGGGCCTTCATCGAGATGGTCCACCCCACCGTCAACAAAGCCAAAGCGCTGAAACGCGTCAGCGAGTATTATGGGATCGACCGCGAGGATGTCATGGCGATCGGCGACGGCGTGAACGACATCGAGATGATAAGCTGGGCCGGAACCGGCGTCGCGATGGGCAACGCCAGAGACAACGTGAAAGCGGCGGCGGATATCGTCGCGCCACCGAACACCGAAGACGGAGCCGCCCAAATAGTCGAACAGATCGTGGCGGAGCTGTGGAAGCGGGGCTAATCGAAAAAGACCGGGCCGGACGGTTCGGACTTTGTTTTTTCATATATTTTATCATTGTAAGACAGGCAGGAGACGACGATGAAAAATTTCTTCAAACTTGACAAACCGACCTTCTCCTTTGAGATATTCCCTCCCAAAGGCGCGGGCGACCTCTCGCAGATATTCGGCACCGTGGACGCCCTCGCGAGCCTTGACCCTGACCTTATCAGCGTCACCTACGGCGCGGGCGGCACGAGCCGCGAGAACACCGCGGAGATCGCCTCGCGCATCCAGCGCGATTACGCGATCCCGGCGCTCGCCCACCTTACCTGCGTCGGCAGCACGCGCGAAGAGATGCGCGCCACGCTCGACAAGCTGAAAGAAAAGGGTATCCAGAACATCCTCGCGATGCGCGGCGACCTCGGCAACGAGGAGACGAAGGACTTCAAATACGCAAGCGAGCTCATTAAATTCATCAACGAGAACTACAGCTTCCGCATCTTCGCCGCCTGCTATCCGGAGAAACATCTGGAGGCTTACTCGATGGAGGAGGATCTCGAACACCTCAGAGCAAAGTGCGAATGCGGCGTCAGCGTGCTTATCAGCCAGCTTTTCTTTGACAACGCCTCCTTTTACAGCTTCAGAGAGCGGGCGAGGAAATTGGGCGTTGCCGCACCGATCGAAGCCGGCATCATGCCGATAACCTCCCCGACGCAGATAGGCCGCATGGTCTCGATGTGCGGCGCCTCCGTGCCGGACGGGGTGCAGAAGATCATCCGCGCCTACGGCCACAACAGCATGGCGATGCGCGAGGCCGGCATCGCCTACGCGACAAACCAGATAATCGACCTGCTGGCGGAGGGCGTTGACGGCATACATCTGTACACGATGAACCAGCCCGACATCGCCAAGCGCATCTGCGAAAATATCCGCGGCGTGCTCTATTCGTTGAGGGTAAAGCGTGGCTGACGGCGCGCTGCCGCCCTCCGTCCGCGCGGAAGCGCTGCGGCTGCTCGGCGTTTCCGGCGAGCCAGAAGCGGCGCTCTCCGATGAACTGGAGCTCTGCTACGCGGAGATGCGCCGGCATTCGTCGCCGCGCGCCGTTTACAAAATATTCGGGATCAGGGCGGCGGACGAGGCCGTAGAGATAACGCCGGAGCTGCGCCTCTGCGGGGCTGAACTAGCCAAACTCTGTAAGGACTGCCGCAGGGCGGCGCTCCTTGCGGCGACGCTGGGAGCCGGCGTGGACCGGCTTATCGCGCGCGCGCAGGCGGAATCGATCTCCAGAGCGATGATCCTCGACGCCTGCGCCTCCGCCGAGATAGAAAGGCTGTGCGACGAGAGCGAGCCCGCGATAATGGCGGAGGCCGCGCGCGGCGGTGCGGAGCCGCGCGCGGAAATTTGGCTGACGATGCGCTTCAGCCCCGGCTACGGCGGCGTGGCACCCGACGAATCCGCAAAGATAATAGAGGCGCTCAACGCGCGGAGGGCCATCGGCCTCTCGCTCACCCATTCCGGGATGCTCGTGCCGATAAAATCAGTGACGGCCGTGATCGGCATCGCCGACAGGCCGCAGAAAAGATACAGGAGCTGCGCGGCCTGCGCCGCCGCCGACGACTGCCCGTACAGACAGAGAGGAGCTTACTGCGGTGATAGAGCTTGATAAAATTTTATTGTTCGACGGCGCGATGGGGACGATGCTCCAGCGGCGCGGACTTGAACTGGGAACTGTGCCGGAGGCGCTAAACGTCACCGCGCCGGAGGCTATAGAGTCGATACACAGGGAATACCTTGCGGCGGGGGCGGACGTCATTCTCGCAAACACCTTCGGCGCCAACCGTTTCAAAGCCGAAAAGGCGGGAATGGAGCTCGCAAAGATGGTGGCGGCGGGGGTAAAGACCGCCAGAAAGGCCATCGGCGGCGCGCCGGGACGGTACGCGGCGCTCGACATCGGCCCCTGCGGCCGCGTGCTCCAGCCGGCGGGAGACCTTCCCTTTGACGAGGCGGTGGAGGTATTCGCGGAGGTCATCCGCGCGGGGACGGAGGCTGGGGCCGACTTCATCCTGCTTGAGACCTTCACGGACCTATACGAGCTGAAGGCGGCGGTGATCGCCGCCAAGGAGAATTCGCCCCTGCCGGTATTCGCGACGATGAGCTTTGAGGCGAACGGCACGACCTTCTTCGGGGCCTCTGTGGAATCGATGGTGATGACGCTCGAGGCGCTCGGCGTCTCCGCCCTCGGCGTAAATTGCTCGCTCGGCCCCAGGCAGCTCGTGCCGATCGTAAGGCGCATACTGGCGGCGACGCGGCTGCCGGTCCTCGTCCAGCCAAACGCGGGGCTGCCGGTGATGGAAGACGGAGTAACGCGCTACGACATAACTCCCGAAGAGTTCGCCTCCAGCATAAGGGAATTCGTCGCGGAAGGAGTTCGTTTCGTCGGCGGCTGCTGCGGCACGACGCCGGAATACATCAGACTTACAAAATCGACGATAGCGGGCATGGCTCCCGCCGCGATAGAGACGGCGCCGCGCTGCGGCATCTGCTCGCCCTCGAAAGTGGTCGGTTTTGACCGCGTCACCGTCATCGGCGAGCGGCTCAACCCCACCGGCAAAAAGGCTCTCCAGGCGGCGCTGCGCGCGCACGACATGGACTTCGTGCTGCGGGAGGCGATCCGCGAGGAGGAGCAGGGAGCCGAGGTGCTGGACGTAAACATGGGGCTGCCCGACATCGACGAACCGGCGATGCTCTCCGAGGCGGTGCGCGAGATACAGGCCGTCACCGACCTGCCTTTGCAGCTTGACTCGGCCTCACCCGCGGCGCTCGAGCGCGCGGCGCGCATCTATAACGGCAAACCGCTGCTGAACTCCGTCAACGGGAAAAAGGAGTCGCTCGACACGGTGCTGCCGATCGCGAAGAAATACGGCTGCGCCGTGCTCGGCCTCACGCTGGATGAAAAGGGCATCCCCAAGGACGCCGAGGCGCGGCTTGCGATAGCGCGCCGCATCGTAAAGGCGGCCGAAGCCGCGGGCCTGCGCCGTGAGGACATCTTCATCGACTGCCTCATGATGACCGTCAGCGCGCAGCCCGACCAGGCGCACGAGACGATGAAGGCGATCTCCCTCGTTAAAAAAGAGCTCGGCGTAAAGACGGTGCTCGGCGTCAGCAACGTCTCCTTCGGCCTCCCCGCGCGGCCGATAATCAACCGGACGATGCTCGCAATGGCGCTGGCCTCGGGGCTTGACGCGCCGATAATGAACCCCGGCGACGCCGGCATGACGGAGACCGTCGCCGCGGCACGCGTACTGCTCGAGCAGGACGCGGACTCCAAAGAGTACGTTGAAAAATACGGCGGCGCGGCGCCGGCACAGGCAGCGCCGGTCAAAGACGAAGCGCCGCAGATCGGCTACGCGATCTCGCGGGGCCTCAAAGACGAGGCGGCCAAAGCGGCGGCGGCGCTGCTCGCCGAACAACCGCCGCTCGCGGTCGTTGAAAAAGAGATAATACCCGCGCTCGACACGGTGGGCAAAGACTACGAAAGCGGCAGGATATTCCTGCCCCAGCTAATCAAATCGGCGGAGGCGGCGAAAGCTGCCTTCGAGGTGCTGCGCGCCGAGCTGATAAAGGCCAGCGGCGACACGCAAAAGGGCAAAAAGATCGTTATCGCCACCGTCCATGGCGACATCCACGACATCGGCAAAAACATCGTGAAGGTGATCCTCGAAAACTACAACTTCGACGTCACCGACCTCGGCAAGGACGTCCCCCCGCGGCAAGTCATCGCAGCCGTAAAAGAGACGGGCGCTAAGCTCGTGGGGCTATCCGCGCTGATGACGACGACAGTCGCGAGCATGAGGGAGACCATAGAACTTTTGAGAAGAGAATGCCCCGGCGTCAAGGTGATCGTCGGCGGCGCGGTGCTTACCGAGGGCCTCGCCGCATACGCCGGCGCCGACCGCTACGCGAAAGACGCGATGGAGACGGTACGGCACGCCGATTCCCTTTAAAGAGGGGCGGTATCAGGATCATACCGTGGGAAAACGAAAGCGGACGCCCTCAACGGACGCCCGCTTTTATATGGAGATATCAACTATTTGTTCAGCGTGAACCTTGCGAACCCCTCAAAAGAATAATCCTGTTTTCGGTCCATGTCCGGCCGCTGCTTTCTGAAAAAACAGGCCGGTATCTCGTTCTGCCGAAGACATTCCTCCACGCAGGGGGTGCAGCCCAGCGTGCAGTTCACCGGATTATTGGGGCATTCGCGGTCGACGCAGCTGCAAAAATTGATATTGTCCCAAGCGGATGTTATCGCCGTCTTCTCTTCGCCCATCACGACCACCTCTTCCGATCTGCCGTCATTACCGTTCTCATCGGCCATATTTTCCCTCAAATACACCGGCAAATAAATACCGCAGCGGAGGGATAAACGCCCCGCGGCTTTCGTTTGTAAGGCAAAAAAGCTGTTTTTAAATCAGGAATTGAATAAAGGCCGCGATTCAGGTAACATACGAACGGAGGCGGATGACTGTGATGACGGCAAACAAAAACAACAATCTGGACGCGACCGACTGGAAAATACTTGCGGAACTTCAGCGCGACGCGCGAAGCTCATACAAAGAGATCGGCGAAGCGGTCGGCATGACGCGCCCGGCGGTGCGCGAGCGAATGCTCCGCATGGAGGAGAGCGGCGTCGTCACCGGATACAGGGCGGAAATAGACACCGACGCGCTGGGGCGCGCGCTTCATGTGATGATAAGCTTCAAATTCAACAGCGACCAGAAATATGACAAAAAACCCAACGACATCCTCATCCCCATTTTGCGCTCCTCCTCCGACGTCATCCACTTCTGGGAGATCTACGGCGAGCTTGACTTCCTCATCGAGGCGGCCTTCGCCTCAAAAGAACGCATGCACAGCTTTCTGGACGACCTGCGCGGCTACGGCTTCGTCAGGTCGCATCTGATCGCGATGTCGACAAAGGGAGCGGTGCAGGCGCCGGATTAGGATTATCGTCGATCTTCTGCCTCTTCCCCATATCACGCGCCGATCCATATACGATGAAAAAGGCATCACCTCTTACGGTGATGCCTTTGTTTTATTTTTTATCCACTTATATGTCGTTTATTTTTTCAGCTGCCTTACGACGTCGATAACGGTGTCGTCCCTCCACCCGACGACTCCGATTATTATCTTGTCCGTGGTCGCCAAGGGAGCGGTTCGGGACAGATATTTTTTGCGCCCTTAAAAGCCTTACCTTTCGAGAGATACAGAGCGTGCCTGAAGAGGTTATACGAACCAACGCTTACCCCCACAGCGTAACAAACAGCGTCATGGAGGATGTGAGGGCATGGCACAAAAACCGTTGTCCCCTGCGTATCCCTCGCAAAAACGGTATTTTCACCCCACCTTTATGTCCATCCTCCGACGTCATCCATTTCTGGGAGATATATGGCGAGATAGACTTCTTCATCGAAGCGGCCTTCCCCCTCAAAAAAACGCACACATAACTTCTTCGACAACCTGCGCAACTACAGATTCGTCAGGTCGCACTCCATAGCGATGTCAATGAAAGGCGAGGTGTTAGGAGAGGAGCGAACTCACCATCCTTCTCAATAATATATTACGCGTCATCTTGTGTTCCTGAAATATATTCATGAGATCTATGATAGATTCGTATAAGAAAATAGCCAATGAACTGTTTTCCCATAACAATATATTCCCTTCTTTTCCTACAAAAAATATTTTTTATTTTTCATAATTCGCAGAATAAAAATTAAAAAGAAGTATTTTTTATAAGAATATATTCCTTGAAACAACCAGACAAATGTTGTTAAATTTTAGCAGAAAAGAGCTACTAAATTTATCCTTATTAACAGTTTATGAATTTACAATAATAACCAATTCAGAAGCTGATATAAAAGGATAATACTAAAAATTCATTTAATTTAGAAAGGATGTTACTAATGATCGTGGAATATCTGAACAAAATCGCCGCTATTATATGGGGACCGCCGCTTATTGGCCTGTTATTGGGGACAGGGATATATTTATGCTTTATCAGCCGTTTTTGGCAATTCAGACATTTTATCGACTCATTCAAATATTGTTTTTTCCCTTCTAATGACAACAATGATAAGGATTTTAGACTGACACAATACAAAGCAGCATCTACGGCTATTGCCGCCAGTATAGGGGCCGGTAACATCGGGGGCGTAGCTAGCGCAATAGCTCTTGGAGGCCCGGGCGTACTTTTTTGGATGTGGGTCTGCGCACTCATAGGAATGATCACAAAAATGGCAGAGATCACCCTTAGCGTATATTATCGAGAGACAGATTCTGAGGGTAAGCACCGTGGTGGACCATTATACTATATGCAAAAAGGCGTCGGCAAACGTTTTAAAGGATGGAAAATTCTCGCAGTTCTATTCAGCATTGGCATCTGTTCACAAATGTTCGTCGCTCCAGACACTTTCACAGTCGGCGAGGCCATATCTGAGCTTACGGGAACCAATCCAATATACGGGTCGCTTTTCTTTGCCGTTATGTGCTGGGTCGTAATACTCGGAGGATTAAAGAGAGTCGTAAATTTTGCCGCGATAATGATGCCCCTTATGTCCAGCCTATATCTCATATTTGGATTATATGTAATCGCGATCAACTATCAAAATATACCGGACACAATTTATCTTGTAGTACGCTCAGCGTTTACACCAACTGCGGCTGTAGGAGGTTTTGTCGGCTCAACTATGATGCTCGGACTCCGGACTGGAATCGAAAGAGGCCTTTACACGAATGAAGCAGGTTGGGGAACTAGCCCTATGATCCAGTCTACAGCTGAAAATAATCATCCGGTAGAACAGGGCATGTGGGGAATCGTTGAAGTTTTCATTACAACAATGATTGTATGCACAATAACCGCACTGGTCGTACTCGTGACAGGAGAATGGAGTTCCGGTGAAGCAGGAGCGACTTTAACCATAAGGGCCTTTGCCCATGGATTGGGAGATTTCGCACCATATTTCATCTGCATTGTGTTATTCCTTTTTTGCTGGACAACATCAGCAGGATGGTTCACATTTATACTTGGGATAATAGAATTCGCATTTAAAAACCATGTCATTATGAGAGAAAGAATGGCGCGGATCCTAAAATTTATCGTTCCCGGCTTTGGACTGTTGATCGCAATACTTATAAATGTCTGGAATATAAAACTCACGTACGCCTGGCTAATGGTCAGTTTTACATCAGCATTACCAACACTTACAAACTGTATCGCACTGCTTTTACTTTCAAAAACCTTTATAGCCATCGTGGCGGATTACGAGGGGGCCAAAAAGTTATGGGGATTGCGGGACTACGATAAGGAACAAGTTGATTGCTAAAACAGACTTTAATTTTTCGCAGTAAACAGTAACTTATACAATATTTAAGGAGGAGTTTCTCATGAAAAAAGTTCTCGTATTAGGCTGTGGGTTAATCGGCAGAACAGTGGCTCTGGATCTTTCCGCAGATTTCGAAGTTACCGTGATGGATCCGTCAGTCGCTTCATTAGCGAGGTTGGAGGACAGAAAGAATATCACCAAAGTACAAAAATCAGCCTGCGACCTCGACATCCTCGAAGAATATGCCGCAAAAGCAGATATCGTATGCGGCTTGTTACCAGGACATCTCGAAGGTGAAGTACAGAAAAAAGTCATCAGTATGGGTAAGAATTATGTAAGTCCAGTGGGTTATCTACATATGGAAGGCCTTGATGAATTAGCGAAAAAAACTGGCAGTGTATGTGTCTTTGACATGGGGATAGCTCCTGGAATGTCCAACTACCTTGTCGCCAGAGCTGCCGCATTGCTGGACGAACTTGACGTAGGGTGCATATATGTTGGCGGAGTCCCGGAAAAACTCGATCCTCCCTTCAACTACAGAACAGTGTTTTGCCTTGAGGATACTATGGAAATGTACTGTATGCCAGCCAGATACATGGAAAATAATAAAACAGTCTCCGCCCCCGCACTTAGCGGCCTAGAAGAGATAGATATACCAGGCGTAGGTAAATTTGAGGCATTCTTAACCGACGGGCTGCGCTCTGCGTCGGAGAACATAAAGGGAAAATTTGTAGCCGAAAAAACAATGAGGTGGCCCGGCTTCGTAGATGCGCTAAATATTCTTAAGGCTGCTGGGTGCTTCAATAAAGAGGCTGTAATCGTGGATGGCAAAGAAGTTATCCCTTTTAAAACAACGACGGAACTGCTACGCCCACTATGGAAACTGCGCCCTGAAATGGGCGAACGCGATATGACCGTTATGCACATCGTCGCCAAGGGGCCAAAAGCGGACAAATATATAACATATACTTGGGATCTCATAGATAAATACGATGAAAAAAATATGTTCCATTCGATGGCAAGAACTACGGGCTACCCCTGCGCCCTTACTGTCCGAGCAGTAGCAAACGGCATTATTTCCAAGCCGGGATTCAACGCTCCTGAAGCACTGGCAGACAATGAAGATTTTTTCAAATATCTAATGCCCGAGCTGGCAAAACGAGGCATTGTATTTAAAAAAACTACGATAATTAACGAATAACAGCAATTAAACACTGATAAATATATTCCATAAATAATCCCGGCGATTCATAAAAGATGACACCTGGGATTATTTATTTTAGGAATAAAATATTGAAAACACAGCAACAAACGTATCAGAACCTGCCTATATGACGGCTCTGTAATATAAAGACGCGTCATTTTTAAGGTAGATCCTTATTCGACTTTTTTCGTGACAGCCAATATAATATATGATATCTTAGCTTACCAAATTAGCCGATGGGATGTGATGGTTTGTGATAAAGATGCCGCAATTAGAAATAGACGACATCGATTTTAAGATAGCTCAAGAACTGAAAGACAACGCACGTATCTCCTATAAATTATTGGGAGACAAGATATCGCTTTCCGTATCCCCAGTCTATACAAGAGTAAAGAAGATGGAGGAAAACGGTATTATAAAAAAATATAAAACAGAGATCGACTGGGGAAAATTTGGATATGCAATACACGCCTTCGTTCTCATAAAAAATGAAAAAATAAGAGACGCCGACCCAGAATTTTTAAAGGAGGCCAAGGAAATCATCAATTGTTGGATGATTTCCGGCGAATATGATTTCTTGACCGAAATATATGTCGCTAACAATGATGAATTTGAACGTATCATGAAGTATTTTTACAAAAAGATTGGAAAAACTTATACATTGATGATAATAAGAGATATCTTTTCTTCCAAAGAAGCGGAAGACGCTCTTTCATAAATCATACTAAACAAAAAAAATACTCAGTTAGAGTTTCTCTTTGCCAACCAATGCGCAGATATTAATTAAACCACGCGCATTAGTTGGTTTTTTGTTGGCACACATAATATATTTACCCGTTACTCATTATTCCTATATATTACTTTCTTTACATAAGTAAGATTGAATAATCCATAAAAAATATTCTTAAAATTATTACCTTTACAGAACAAAACTCCCAGAAGCCTCTTTTTTCTAAAAATATATTCCTTGCTATAAATAAACAAATATTGTTTAATTTTTACATTCAGGTTCAACATTTTATTTTATTATGCATTCAGATTCCTGTATAAATTTTAGACAGCAAAAAGTGAGGTGAAGCCAATCCCATGCCAATAAAAGATATATGATTTCTGTGCAGAAATAATTTCAAGAATGTCGTCGTAAAAATAGTAAGAGAATTTTTACAGCTTGAATATGCACATAGTTTCTTCAACGCCAAAATTTTGCAAACAACGAAAAATATGATCAAAGGGGTTGTAATTTTATGAAAAGGCTTATCACAGTATTATTGGTACTCTTTGCCATAGCTATTTCAACGCCGTCTCTTGCGGCGACAAACCCGTTCATGGATGTCCCGCAAGGACATTGGGCATATGATGCCATTGGCCTTCTGGCCTCGCGTGGAATAGTCTCGGGATATCAAAACGGCACATTCAAGGGGGGACAAACCTCTACACGTTATGAAATAGCCTCCTCCGTTGCACGTGCACTTGCGGTGTTTGATGCAGATAAAGCAGACAAACAGGAACTAGAACTTCTTAAAAAATTGGCTACGGAATTTAAAGATGAACTGGATACGCTCGGCGTACAAATAAACAAAATTGACAAACGTGTCGCCACTCTTGAGGAGAATTTTGGAGGATGGAAGCTTAGAGGGCAATTTCGTTTCAGCGCCAATTTTGGCGGAGGTGACAACAAGGGAAAATATTCTGCCAACGGAAAACATGATGTTGAATTTCGTAAAGACCGTTTTAGGCTGATGCTCACAAAACAGATAGACGAGAATACAAGTTTTTATGCTCAATTCCGGGGTGGAGACGACACGGCAGGAATCGGGCAGACGGGCCGGGGAGATATACCGGGATTCAACATACGTGATATTTATATCGACACTAAACTGCCATACGATATAGATTTTCGTTTTGGACGCTTCAATGTAGATTTTGAAACTGAACGCGGTCTGTATATAGATTGCGAACCGATCTTTGGAGATTATCGAACTGACGCTTTTCGCTTTAGGAAAAGTTGGGGTAACTTCGTTACAACAGCTATAATTGGCCGTAACGCACAGTTTGATAACATTATCTTTGACAGCACCGATTATATGGATTTAGCAGAGAAATTTGAAGGCGCTTACATGAATTATGTTTTCGATATCTTCTGGCAGCCAAATGAGAAATTCTTCGCTGGAGCCAATGGATATTGGTTCGTAGGGGACGAATTGGAAAACTCAGAGGATTATGACTTCAGTACGTATGGCATATACGCATCATACAACCTTACCCCTGCGATCGCGCTCCAAGGCATTTTTTATTGGCAGAACCAAGATGCCGCCCTTACAAAAATAAGGAACACCAACGCAACAAAAAGTAACCCCACCGCATGGAAAGCAATTTTGGATATAAAACAGGATATACTAAAATTCTCCGGACTTCGTTTCGAATATGTGCAGCATGACAATACGTTCTTAGGGTATAGGAACCCTTATAGTTTTACTGCTGATAATGGAGCATCCCCATCTATTGGAGATAACATGCCATGGAACGATGGATCTTCAACATTGTTCTTCATCTACGCATCACAAAAATGGAGTGATAAGTGGAGCAGTTACATTCGCTACCAGCAAGCTGATTATGATACGGAAGGCCTTAGCAATGCAAAAGGCTACGGTACTGGAATTACATATCAGTATACCCCCGCTGTCTCATTCAGGCTCGCGTATGACGTTCTTGATTACGGAGAGGGAAATATATGGAACGCAAATACCAATAACGGCAAAGATCATGTCCTTCAGTTCCGTACAACAATAAACTTCTAGGATTTATCCTATTTAAAACTTTCCGAGGAAGGTGCCATGGATTAAATAATCCATGACACCTTCCTCGGAATTAGCTATTTTCTGGCAAACTATTCCTTGATAAAATTATATTGTCACTTTTTCAGCTGCCTTACATAAGCGTCAAATCGCCAGTACCTATACCGCCCCCACCCAGAGCATTAAACTCTCCCCTGTAATCCATTAACCAGGGAGGAGTTTTTGTTATGTTGGAGTGTTCCGGCAAGGAGATATATCTGGTCTGCGGCGCCACT